>OHAY01000025.1_pt1 | contig 128754 bp, 122 predicted proteins | sample 1577191 | NCBI WGS metagenome assembly OHAY01 (sample SAMEA3541504, study PRJEB24748) | human gut metagenome | biome: human gut; feature: human-associated habitat; material: faeces | place: China | collected 2012 | reverse complement strand
TCGGAGAGCTGATAGAGAATTTTGTCGGAGATTTGGTGGGCGGTACTTACTCCAACGGAAGTGATGAAAGAGATTATGCCGACCAGTGGTTTGAGCGTTGTTGGTTTGGAATGATCCCAAAGCCTACACTTCTGAATCATCTCCTTTGTTGGGGATATGACCCAGAGGACTATCTGAACGCAATGGACAATATCGAAACCGCTAAGGAAGAAAAGAAGTATCTGGAAGAACACCCAGAAGAAGCAGACGAGGAAGAAGCGAGCTATCTTGATGATGATATAGCGGACTGGGAAGAAGAACTGAAAAGCATGAGAGAGGACTGGAAACCAGAGAATGAGCCAAATATGGATGAAGAAATCGAACGTATTAAGAAATGGGTAACAGACAGAAATCTTTTTTTAATCATAAATAAAAGAAGACAAAAAATAATGACAAAATAAAATTATGAAGTAATTCATAAAACCAATCAACACAACACATAACATGTACCGAATTTCGGTACGGAAAAGGAGCTTAAAATGAAAACAATAGCAATTGCAAATCTTAAAGGCGGTGTAGGAAAAACAACGACATCAATTAATTTGGCATACAGCTTGATGTCATTGGGAAAAAAAGTACTGTTAATTGACTTAGATCCACAGTGTAATAGTACAAAATTCTTTGCGAAAGTGAATTATACTGGACAAACAGTACAGGATGTGCTCATGAATCCCGAAGTAATTAATCATAGTATTTACCGCACAAAATATAAAGAAATTGATATTATGCGTGGTTCAGCAGAAGAAAATTGCCAAGGAGAATATCAGTTACAGACTGCATTCGGAAAATTAAAGAAAGAATATGATTATTGTGTAATAGATACACGACCAGTCTTTGACAGTCTGACAAGAAATGCTTTTCACGTTTCCGATATTATGCTGACGCCAATTAAGTTTGATAATTACTGTAGAGATAATTTGGCATTGGTTGAACGTTTCGTAAACGAATATGCAGATGAAAATATGGAATGGAAGATCTTTGCTAATATGGTTGCGAATGGAAAAGCGCAAAGGGAGACAATGGCTGATCTAATTGGAAAACATGACTATCCGATTATGGAAACCTGTGTGAGCCGTTCAGCAGTTGTAGACAATGCATTGAATCTCTACAAACCTGTGTTAAAACATCGAAAAAATAGTTCTGTGGCACGAGATTACCTGGAACTGGCAAAAGAATTGATAGAAGCATAGGGGGAAAGAATCATGGCTAAGATATCAAATGTGTTTTCAAAAGAAGAAGTAAAAAAGTCGGTACATCCTAAAAGGATTACGAAATGGATTCATTACACAAAGCTTGTTAGAAATGATAAACAATATTGTGATGCAAAAGATAAAGAAGAGATTGAGGGGTTGGCAGATATTATTGAAGCAGACGGAATGGTTCTGCAGGATTTACTGGTAAAAAAATTAGATGCGGATGAGTACAAGATTATTGCAGGACATAAAAGACATGCTGCATGTAAATTACTGGTTGAAGAACGAGGAAAAAAGGAGTTTGAATTCTTGCCTTGTTTTGAACAGAATATTAGTGATATTCAGGCAGAATTCCAGATCTATAGCAGTAATTGCCATCATGAGGAAACACCTTATGAGATTATGCACAAATTGGAACGAATGCAGTATTTAATTAATAATTATCCGGAGGAATTTCCGGAAATTCAAGGTGGTCGAATGGTAGATCGTCTTGCAAAAAAATACAATCTCAGTAAATCTACGGTAGGTGAATATTTGACAATCTCCAAAAATTTGGGGGATACAGCAATGGATGAATTTCAAAAAGGAAAAATTGATAAGTCAGCAGCGGTAACATTGGCAAGTATGCCGGAAGAAGACCAGGATCAGGCATTATCACAGGGGCGAAAAACAGATAAAGAACTAAAAGCATATAAAAAAGAAGTTCTTGAGCCGACTTCAAACGAAATCCTTACAGCTTATGACGAACTTGATATACGGGAAATAGATTGCCCGGATCGGAAAGAAACATGTAAGAAATTAATCGAACGATATGGAAAATCACACTTGGGACAAACTTCGGATACAATAAACATTTCTTGTACTCCAAAAACAATTACGATTAATGGAAAAGAGATTACATGGAATCGTTTTGTAAAACTGATTGAAAAAGTAATACCAGCTTATCAAGTAGAAGTTCAGGCAAAAAAAGAAAAGAAAAAACTGTATTTTGAAAAAAGAGAATTGCAAGTTTCATATGAGACATATGACAGACTCCTTTCCGGACAACAGAGATGCATTCTTGTAAAAGACGATACCTATCAAGAAGCAGAGCTGGTAGATATTTATGCGATTGCTTCTGATGGATCTGAAACAGAATCAATCGAGTTCACGATTACTTATATTAATAAGCAGGATTCCGGAATTGAGAAAGGGTATTCGATTCTAAACCTGGAAATGATACCAATATTTTGTTAGGAAGTAAAATATGAACAGAAGAGTGAAACAACTAATAAAAAAGTTTGCGTTATTTATTGTATTGTTTATCCTTAGACATCTGGCAGATTATCTGCCGGATGCACTTTGGAGTCTGGTGATTCAGATTGGATTAGATGGAGCTGCATTAATTGTTGGAATTAGATTGTTAATGGCGGTAAACCAAAACATGAATAATCATGGTAATAATGAAGATTAAACTAATATACCACCTTGCGGAATTGCTGCATGAATCGGCGAAGTCCGTGGTCTCAAAGACACAAGGTGGACTGCATATATACGATGCAATTGCCGTATATATGCTTGTGTTGATGGTGATGGCAGAAATTTGATTGATTTCTGCCATCAAATGAACATTGTCACAAATTGTACATGTGTACCGAATTTCGGTACGGGAAGGAGCCAGTATGAATAAAGTCGTTTTATTAGGAAGATTAACTAAAGATCCAGAAGTAAGATATTCAACCGGAGAAAAAGAAACTGCAGTTGCAAGATATACAATTGCTGTAGACCGCAGATTCAAGAGAGACGGCGAGCCGACAGCGGACTTCATTCCGTGTGTTGTATTTGGACGTTCCGCTGAATTTGCTGAGAAGTATTTCCATCAGGGAATGCGTGTCTCTATTTCTGGACATATCCAGACAGGAAGCTATACGAATAAAGATGGCGTGAAAGTATATACGACAGTAGTGATTGTGGAAGAGCAGGAATTTGCAGAAAGTAAATCTGAAAGTAAAAACATTTCTAATCCAGTGGAAGAGTCATCAGCTGATAATGGATTTATGAATCTTACAGATGAATATGATGAAAAATTACCATTTTATTAATTGTTTGTACCGAAATTCGGTACAAATGAAAAGGAGTTTTAAATGATTTTTTTTATAATTGCAGCAATCATTCTAGTGCTTTTTATTGGATTTATAATTGCGTTGTGTTTATGCAAAGAATCAATAAATTGGCGTAGTCAAAAATATAACTATGATTTGGAACAAACGAAATCTGAAAACAAATAGATTATCTATAAAATGATTGCTAATCCGAAATGTGAGGTAAGTATTAATGAGTTATGGTGAAGAGCAGAGAAAAGAGATTGAAACAATTAAAAAAAGACAAATCAAGCTTGAGTTATCAGATGCAGATTGTGACCGGCTTGCGAGAAAGTGCGGGGAGTATGGTCTGACAATCGGAGAGCTGATAGAAAATTTTGTCGGAGATTTGGTAGACGGTACTTACTCCAACGGAAGTGATGAGAGAATGTATGCACAACAGTGGTTTGAGCGTTGTTGGTTTGGAATGTTCCCGGAACCTTCGCTTCTCAATCATCTACTTTCCGAAGGACATGAACCACAGCATTTTCTTGATGCATTAAACAACATTGAAACTGCAAAAAGAGACATAAAGCAATCCCAAAAGGACATCGCAGAGCCTACGGACGATTGGAAGAATATTTATCGTCACAAATACAACGATGATTTTACAAGCTATAAAATTGTTCATGCATATAATAACGTGGAAGAATTCATCGAACACGAAAAAGAATGTCTAGAATCATATAAAGATGACCTGAGAGAGTGGACAGAAGAAAGAGATATGATGTTGGAAAATTGGGATTCGTCAAATGTTGATTTAGAAAAAGAAATAGAAAATGTAAAAAAATGGGTGTCAGAAAAAGATAACTTACTTAAAATTATTGATAATAAAAAAACTGACATAGAAAAAAAAGAAAATAAAAAAGTCAAAAAAACACCGGGTATAAGAGTTCGTTAAATGTTTTCTTCTCATGTACCGAATTTCGGTACATTGTTGGATATACCCTTCTATATTATGTAACTTATTATAGCAGGAGGAAAAAACAATGCAGCTTGCATATGATACATTGCTAAAATTAAATAGTGTCAGCAAAATGGAAATGAATTTTTTCCTCCAGTGTGTGCGTTATCAAGACGAGCACAGAAGAGTGATTGGTGTTTATTACAAAGAATTCATGCAGATATTAGGTATGAAAAGTAAGCAGACATTTTATAATGTTCTGCGTTCTTTGAGTGAGAAAAATTTACTTTCATATACTCAAAATGTCAAAGGGGATTTCGATATTTATCTCGAAAATCGAACGTTTTCACAGCAAAAGACACCAGATTACATAGATCTAAATAAAGTACTTTTTCAAAGCAAAGAATTTTTCAAAATGAAAGCACATGAAAAATATATGCTTCTTGATCTTATGCGTTCTACGGCAGTAAATAGAGGAATTCGTGTTATTAATGTAAAAGAGTTTTACCATAAATATTGTAATATATTACAAGTATCAAAAAGAATGATCCAGGTCTATTTACAGACATTACGCAAATATTTTTCTGTCCATATTAAGAATGGTAAATACTACATAAAATTTTTGGGTGGGAAATTATTTCAAAAACCAACAAAATCAATCAAAGGAAAACGAGCTACATATGTTTGTGTAAATACAGCCGCTGATCAGCAAAGAGAGTATGTAGGAAGTGTATTGCTGCGTCGAGAACAGCTTGCAAAAAAACGAGAGGAGGATGCGTCAGATCTTGGGAAATTGACACATCAGTATAGCAAGATCATTAAGGAAAGAGGAGAGGATACGATATCGATCATATCTGCAGTATTACATCGTTATGCAGAGGAAAGTATTATATTTGATGTCAAACATTTCCATAAGATGCTTAGAAAAGCCCTGGAACTGGAAAAGTCACTGTGAACATTTTGCTCATGGTTTCTTTATGGTGCAAAAAATAGGGAATAGTCCATAAAGAAAAAGGGATAAATGAAATTTATGGAGAAAACAAAGGGTGATCAGAAGAAAATCAGTAGCATTATAATAATGTTTTGGTGATTCTGATAGAAGCCTTATTTTTTTGCTGTTTTGTGTGGTCTAAAAAATATGTAGAAAAATATAGAGCAGTCTAATATGAACGTGTTTTTTGAAAAAATAGATGGTGGTAAGTCTAAAAAACAAGTAGAAGTTTGTGTTTGAAAGTCCATTTTTGTGCATATCGGAAAAAGATGATAATCCATTAATAGAGCTGTTTATGGAGCATATTCGGTTGAAGTATATTAATTCTATATACATTCTTATTTTTATGTACCATATATTCAATCTGTTACGAAATAATTTCATACATTGTATAAATAAAAGATTAATAAAACATAAAAAGTCTTTAGATTTTAAAATAGATATGTTATAAGAAAGATGTATAGATATACAACAGAAACTAGTACAAAAGATAAAATATTTCCAGATTATTTGACTGGCTAGATAATAAGAATTACAAGGGAGTGATAAATTATGAATTTTGAAAATTTGGTACTGGGAAAAGTGTTTTATTCGTATATTTTAGATATAGTGTTTGGGATATATATAGTTGTACTTATATTATACATTATTTGCCGTTATGCAAAAAAGGAATTAGTAGATGCATTTCATCTTAATATAATATTTATAAAATTCGTACCGAGAATATTAATAAATGTAATAATTATATTTTTTGTTTTCGGATGGAATTATAAAAGTAGGACAATGGATTTTTCAATAAAAGATGATATGTTAGTTACAACCTTTTTGGTAGGAATTCTGGCAATTATGGATTTGATATCAACACTTGCAAATTTATATCATGAATTCAAAGAATCAAATGAAAATAAAATAAGAAAAGAATTAGATGAACTAAAAAAAAGAATAGAAGAGTTGGAAAATAATAATAGGTGATTAGAAAAGAAAATCAAAAAAGTGTACCTAAAGTAACCTAGATAAGTAAAAAAGCCTTTGCTATAATATAATTAGCGAAATGGAAATAAAAGAAAATGTTGCACAGAAAAATGTTAAGTGTTCTGGGAAATATATCTATTACAAAAAAGATTTGATCAGAAATTTGGATTGAATCTTTTTTTATTGAAAAAAAGAGATATGCCGGGAGATGATTCTGATTTCTTTGATAACGTCATTGAGTGGGAAAAAGGTGCACAATGTGCGTAAAAAGGATTGAAAAAACACACACTGTGTGTTATATTAAAACTAGAAACACGTACAAAGTGTATAAAAGTTGGTGGTAATGATGAATGAAAAAAAGAAATATATTGACATAGATAGTGTCGTTGGAAATCTGGATGAAGTAACGGTAAAAGACTTACGAAAACAAGCGGGGATGAGCCGTAAGGATTTCTGCAATAGTTTTGAAATTCCGTATCGCACCTTACAGTCCTGGGAACTTGGAGAGAGAGAAATGTCAGATTTTTCAAAACGATTACTGGCATATGTCATAAAAACAAGTGAACTGGTGGAGAATTATAAACGAAATTTAGAGAAGCAAGTGGAAGGAGAGCAGGATGGAGAAAAAAAAGAATAATACAGAATTAGATTTGGACGAGGATGGAATTCCAAAATTGGAATATATTCAAGTAGGCGAATTCCTACTGCCGAATCTGTCACTGGAAAAGGTGGATGGATATATAGGAAGATGGGGAATCATGAGAAAAGAGTACCTACAAAAACACAAACCAGCTGTCTATTCTTCGATGCTTTTGATGGATGAATTAAATCAACATCTGATTGATATTCAGAAGACAGCAGATGAAAGAATGGATGTGTTGGAAAAACAATTGCTGGAACGTGATCCGGCACCGGATAAAGCCAAAGATGGTATGGCATGGACAAGACATATGAATCAGATCAGACATCAGGCAGAGGAATATGTAAAAAGTGAGATCATTTTCAATTAAAAAAGGGAAATCTATTTTTCAATGATTGTCCCCTTAAGAAATGAAATTAAAGTAGCTGCCGCCCTACCATATCCGGTCGCATATGCTCCGGGTGAGACGTGCTAGGTACTTCCTACATAAAGTAAACAATTAAAGTGTATAAAACTTACGTTTTTTTGGAAAATAGTAAAAATATGAGGATTAATGTTGGATTCAAAGGAGGGGAAGAAGTACAATGTATGGAAGACCAAATTATAGTCGAAATTATGTGGCTTATGAATGGGTTTTATCAAAGGATGAACTCATTACAGAATTAAAGAAACGCATTGATTTTCTGGAAGATGATCAAGTGAAAAGAGCGACAGAGCATATAAATTTAATGGGAGAAAATATAAATCTGCGGCAGAATCTTTTAAAAGCGAAAAAAACGATTGAAGTATTGAAAGAACAGCAGAGTGATTTTGATATAAGAATTTACCAGGAGAGATTAAAGAAACTTGAAGCAGAAAGAGATCATTTTCGCTTGTTATTACAATGGACGGAGTACGAACTGAAAGAAGAAAAGCAAAGACAAATGAGAGAAAGTTTTGATTTCTTTAAAAATTGTAATTCTCCTGGAGAATTGGCAAAAAGAAAAAAAGCATTGATTAGTATTTTCCATCCGGACAGTGAATGTGGAGATACTGAAATTACATGTATGATACTAGAGCAATATGGTCAGAAAATAGAAAATTACGAATAAAAATTGACTGTTTACATTAAAAATCAAAGGGAAATAGATGTACCGAAATTCGGTACGAAAGCAGTATGAGAAGGAGAAAAGGTATGAGAAGAAAAATAGTAGCAATTCTGTTAGCAGTAATGACAGTTTCTACAGCAGTAATTGGTTGTGGAGATAATAAAACAACTGAGACAGAAAGCAAAAAAGTACAAACATCAACAGAAACATCAGATCATGATGAAATCAAGAAATATATTAAAAATGCAGATGAAATTGTAATTGTAAAAGATGCTAAGAACCTGGATCTTGAAAAAGCGGTGAACAGTCTGGTATCCGAGGAACAGAAAGCAAAGGTAGAATCTGTTACTGTAGACGATAGCAAGGTTGACTCTACAAAGGCAGGAACCTATCCTCTTACAATTACAGTGAAATTGAAAGCTGAAACTACAGAACAGAATATAGCATCCTCAACAACAGAAAGCAGCACAGAAAGTCAGGACGCATCAACAACGGAGAAAGAGCCGGATACAGTGAAAGATACCGTAGATGTAATTGTAGCTGAAAAGAAGGATGCAGAGGATCTTCTGAATAAAGGATCAGCTGTCATTGGTGATGACAGTAAAGTAGAAGTAAAAGAAGATAAGAAGAATGCTTCCAATGATGGAAAGGAAGAGGAAAAGAAAACAGAAGATTCTTCTAAGCAGGAAGTGTCTAATAAGACCGATTCCAAGAAAGAAGAGTCAAAGAAGGAAGACACGAAGAAGAATGACACAAAGAAAGAACCTTCTAAGCAGAAGAAAACTGCAAAGAATGATTCTAAGAAGAATGAGACATCAAATAAATCAAATACATCTACTTCTAATAAAAAGCAGGAAACAACAAAGCCGTCCCCATCAACTTCTACTACTACAAAACCGGCAACAAATAGTGGAAGTAACAAAGATAATTCCAATAAGACAGAAACTCACCAGCATAACTATGTAGCACAGACGCATGTAGTTCATCATGAAGCAACCGGACACAATGAGCCGTATGTGGTGCAGGATGCATGGGATGAGCAGGTGACAACTTATGAGGATTATGCATGGGATTGCTGTAACGTATGTGGTGCGGATTGTACAGCAGACCCAGGTGGTCATGCATATCAACATGCAATTAAAGGTGAAGGCGGCGGACATCATACCGAATATGATTCACGACCAGTTACAAAAACAGTACATCATGATGCGGTCTATGGAACACGCTGGGTGCAGGATACAGCAGCATATGATGAAACAGTAGTAGATGGATATGTTTGTTCCTGTGGAGCAAGAAAATAAAAATGTACCGAAATTCGGTACAAAGAAGAGAATCACAAAAAGTGGTTCTCTTTTTTGTGCTCAAATTTAAAGGAAAGGAAGAAAAATGTAAATGAAAAGATGTTCCAGAGCACCGCCCGGTGGAAAATATCTCCATTAAAGATGAATGGCAGGAAGGAAAAAATAATAGTTTGACATAACTATAAGAAGGGAAGAGAAAATGAAAAGAAAAAAGAAAAAGGCTAGTCGGATATTTTCATTTATCTTAGCCATGATGTTTTTGACTACAGCATTTTTTTCTAATTTGGTAGATGCCAAGGAACGCAACCTTTCAGATAATTCAAGTGTTGATAAACAAGAAAGAATACAATTAGCTCAGACATTAGGTCTGGAAAAGTGGATTGATTCGGATGGATATCTTTCAGAAGATTATTATAAGGATAAGACAGATCTGGAACTTTCTGAAATGGGTGTTGCTCCCTTGATACATACAATCGACCTTAATAGCGAAGTCATGACATTATCTGTAACGAAATACCAGAAAGTTTCATATGGAAATACAGTTGTTGGATATTTTGAAGTTGATGGTTATCCGTCACTATGTTGCGAACATGATCGACGTACACCAGAAGCTGGTTCCTCAACCGGATCTTGGGAAGAAATTACAGACGCGAATTTACGAACAGTTATGTACTATGGCTACACCGGTCCAGGCAATATTTTCAGTGACTATAATAAAGGCTGCGTAGGTACATCTTTAGCACTTAGCTATTATGTCCGTGGTCTGTCCTCAACTGGTATGGGAGGTCCGCATTCAGCTGGAGCAGAAAGAGTTGGAATGTCGCAGCTGATCTATAAGGCTGAACAAAAAGCATCTGTTCCAAGTGGATTCAAAGTGTATCGTGTTACAACAAATGGTGGATCAACACAAAGATTAATGTTCTCAATTTATAATCCTAAAACTTATACAAGTTTGACAGTACAAAAGACATGGAATGATCAGAACAATAAATATAATCTTCGTCCATCTAGTGTGAAAATTAATTTGTATCGGTGGAGTAATAAAGATTCAACAAGAGTTCTTATTGGTAGTGCAAATATTACTCCAAGTAATAATGAATGGAACTGGAAAGTGACATGGAATAATCTGATTCGTACAGATGGGGATACGATCTATGATTACACGGCGCAAGAGGAAGCAGTTCCAGGTTATACAGGAAAAATGTCATGGGAAGGTTCGTATGAAAAAGGTTGGGTAGGAAAACTTACAAATACGCTTCAGACAGGATCAGTCAATTTACAGAAGACATCTTCTGTGCCGGATGTAACAAATGGAAATGACTGTTATTCTTTGAAAGGTGCTGAATATGGTGTATATAGTGATTCATCACTATCGGGTGCGTCCAAAGTAGGTGTCTTAACTACAGATGAAAATGGGGAGTCCAACACACTCACCTTAAATGCTGGGACGTATTATGTAAGGGAAACAACAGCTCCAAAAGGTTATGCATTGGATAAGACAACCTATACAGTAACGATAAAGCCAAATGAAACTAATAAATTAAAAGTATCTGACAAGCCAACATTAGACCCGGTCGGTGTCCTACTTGGAAAAGTAGATAAGGAAACGAATCAGAATAAACCGGAGGGTTCATTGTCGTTGGAAGGTGCATTGTTTACAGCTAAATTCTATGCGGGAGTTCAGTCGGATTCAGACCCGGCGGTAGAGGGAAAGACTGCTAACAGAACCTGGATATTTAGAACAAACGAAGATGGATTTTGCTATTATGAGGAGAAATATTTAGAGTCTGGTGATGAATTATATTTATCACCCACCAAAAATCCGAGTTTGCCAATTGGTACACTTACTATTCAGGAAACCAAAGCTCCAGAAGGCTATCTGATCAATCCGGAAGTTTATACGGTTAAGATCACAAGCAATAACAACGGTTCGGAGTTTGTTTATACTTATAATCAACCGACAATTCCAGAGCAGTCCTTAGATCTAAACATTGTCAAAAAGGAAAAAGGTAAGGAGTATGCGATTGAGGGAGCTGTGTTTGAGCATACAAAACCGGACGGAACAACAGAGACCGTGACTACAGATGCAAACGGAGTATGTAAGTTCAAGACATTAGGCTATGGACAGCATAAGATCCGGGAGGTATCAGTACCGGATGAATATACAGTCAATGAGGGAGTTGTTACTTTTACTGTTGCAAAAGATAATTCAATTACATTGGATTCTAATACTGCAACAGATGAATCCATGAAGTTTCAGGTGGAAGCAAATGGTACAGCATCTTTGGGCGTGGAAGATACATTAGCTCCGTACCAACTGAAGGTGACAAAGCTTAATGAAAAAGAAAAAGCATTGGAAAATGCGGAATTTACAATCTATGAAGATAAAGATTGTACAAAAGAGATTTCCAAAATTGTTACGGATGATACTGGCGTTGCAACAACAGATCCATTAGTAGTTGAAAAAAAGTACTATGTTAAGGAAACAAAAGCTCCTCAAGGATACCGGATACCAAAAGATGTCAATGGAAATGATTATGTATATGAGATATATACGAAATACAATGACAAGAGACAATATGAATACTATGTAAATGGTGAAGTTCATACAAAGGATTCCGGAGATTATGCAATCGAGGGAACTCCACATGAGAGAATTGTAAATCTGAAGATTGAAAACAGAACAGGCTTACAGATGCCGGAGACAGGTACTCATACTACATTACTCATAGTATTACTTGGTGTAGCCTGCATGTCTGTGGGAATTGTTCATCAATTTAAGAAAGGGAGAAGAAAAGGAAATGAAAAAAATGACAAGATTTAATAACAAGAAAAAAGCAGCGATCATGTTAACAGGAACACTTGCACTGACAGGAGCAATCAGTGCGATACCAATGCCGATGTTCCAGAATGGAATGGCTGCGGTTGTTTATGCTGCAGAAGGGACAGAATATAGTACGGTCAAGGGTATTGCTACAATGGGAACTGGACAGGCACACATTGATATTGCAGGAAATGAGGGACAGACACTGGTTGGAAAGAAGTTTAATGTATATAAGCTGTTCGATGCAGAAAATTCAAAAGATGGGGAATCCATCAATTATACATTCAATCCAACTTATGAGCAGGCTTTAAAGAATGTCGTAGCAAAAGCATTGACGAAAGCAGGCACAACCGTTTCAGCTGCAGATGTGACAGAATATCAGGTGATTGATTACATTCAGTCCTTGAACAATTATCCGGTGGAGGGTGCTACAGCAGATCAGACGTTAGAGAGCCGTTATAGCGATTTCCGTTATTTCATCGAAGCATTAAGAGATGAGATGGTGAAATTAAATGAAGCACCGGATGTGGTTAATGTTAAAAATGTGCGTTCAGACAATTCCATTCGTCTGGATGGACTGCAGTACGGTTACTATGTAATTGATGAAGTCTCTAATGTTGATGGAACGCATTCTGCAAGCTCTCTTTGCATGGTTAATACCGCTAATCCTGCAGCACAGGTTGTAATCAAATCCGATTATCCGAGTATCACAAAGAAGATCCAGGAAGATGATGCCGATGCAAATATCAAAGATGCAGACAGATGGAATGATATTGGAGATTATGAGATTGGGCAGACAGTTCCATACAAATATACATCAAATGTGCCGGATATTAATGGATATGATACTTATTACTATGCATGGCATGATGTGATGGATGATGCGCTGACATTTAATGCAAAGAGTGTAAAAATTGAAATTTCCGGAACAGTAGACGGAAAAGCCAAAACTTATACGTTGAATAATGATGAGTTTACTGTGACAGAGAAGCCGGACAATGGCGATACTTTTATGATCGCAGTTGCTGATCTCAAGGCAATTGTGGATCGTGAATTTGATGAAGTTGACAACCGGAAAGAGAATACTTACGGACAGACTGTAACACTTACATATAATGCAACACTGAATGATAAAGCTGCAGAAAAAACAGGTCGTCCGGGATTTGAAAATGATGTCCGTCTTGAGTTTTCCAATGACGCTGATTCCGCAGGAGAAGGAAAAACTGGATATACACCATGGGATACTGTTGTATGCTTCACATACAGATTAAATCCTATCAAGACAAACGATCATGACAAGGTACTGGATGGAGCAAAATTCCGTCTGTACTCAGATGCCGATTGCAAGAATGAAGTATATGTAAAAGAAGGACAGGATGGATATATTGTCATCAACCGTGACTCCATTGGCGGTACAGACCACACAGGTGGCACAAAGCCAGATACAGCGGTAGAAATGGTATCTAATGCAAATGGAACATTTAATATCTATGGACTCGATAGTGGCACATATTATCTGAAGGAGACTGACGCTCCGGACGGATATCGTTTGCTGACAGATCCAATCAAATTAGAGTTAAAAGCTACATTTACGACAGAACGTGACAGCTATGTAAAGGGCGATGGTGCAACAGATAAGACGCTTACAGCATTTGATGCAAAAGCCAATATCAAAACCTTCTACAATGGTATCAGTAAGTCAGAGGACAAAACACTGGAAACAAGCGTAGAAGATGGTTCAGCCAATATTACAATCGTCAACCAGGTCGGAAAGAAGCTTCCAATTACTGGTACATCTACAGTAGTAATCATGCTTGGAGCAGGTGTTGTTCTTATGAGCGTTGCCATTGCAAAAGGGCGTAAGAAAGACGAAGAGATCTAAGCAAAAAGGAAGGAGATTGCATGAGAAAAAAATGGAGTACGGGAGTCATATTCATCATTGGATTTGCACTCTGCTGTCTACCAATTATCTGGAATGTGATCGAGCAGCGGCATCAATCAGATGCCGTTGCTACTTACCAAAACGCAGTAAGCAAAAAAGATGATACAAAGCTTAAGGAGATCATGGACAATGCAGCTGCATACAATGACATGCTTTACCAGACAGGAGGTGCAGTTGTAGATAATTCTGATACCGAGATCTTAAGTGACGAAAGCTATGAAAAGCAGCTGAACATATCCGGGAATGGAACAATGGGAAGTCTGGATATCCCAAAGATCAATGTGGAACTGCCAATCTATCATGGAACGGATGATACCGCACTGTCAAACGGGATCGGACACCTGCAGGGAACGAGCCTTCCTGTGGGCGGAGCAAATACCCACTGTGTTCTGACCGGACACAGAGGACTTCCAAGCTCCAAACTATTGATCCGCCTGGATGAGATGGTGGAAGGAGATCTGTTCTTCTTAAGGATTGGAAATGAAACACTTGCATACAAGGTGAATAAGATACAGATCGTAGAGCCGGAAGATGTCTCCGGTCTGCAGATCGAAGCAGGAGAGGATCTAGTGACACTGGTTACGTGCACACCATATGGAATCAACACCCACCGGTTACTGGTAACCGGAAAGCGTGTGGAATATAAGAAGGCACAGCATGATGCAATCAAACAGGAACTTCCATCTGCGAGAGAACTTATCTTTTTCCTCTTGCCATTTTTGTTTGCTGCGATAGCAATCGGATTGTATTTATGGAACAGAAGGGAGACATATGAAGATGGTAAGATATAAGCAGATACTGGCCGCAGCGTGTGTATTTGCAGCTCTTGGTGCATCAAACGTAGCTGCGGCAGAGACAACATTAAATGAGAATGATCTTGTGATCGATAAAACGGTTACGGTCATTGGAGATCAGGTGTTGCCAGACAGTGCGGAGCTTGCAAAGGTCGAAGAGGCAAGAACCGGAAGTATTGAGGTGGTGCTAACCGATGGAAAAGCAGGCACAAATAAAAGCAATGTGATGTTCAGCTGTCAGAAAGTGGCAGAGATCGTGCATGGAGAGTATGTACTGACAGATAGTTATAAAAAGAGTGAAGTAGATTTGAATGCAATCGAGAATGCAAATGATCTAAAAACTGCGGCAGAAAAATTGCTTACAACTGCGGGAGAAAGTACAAGTGCAGTACCGACAGATGCAGATGGATTCGTAACATTTAAAAACCTGGAGGTAGGCGTATATCTGATTTATGCACAGGATACAGAAACCTATGATACGGTCGAACCATCTTTGATCGCAGTACCGACCTGGAATGATTCAGAAGGTGAGATGCAGTATGATGTTATGATCGCACCAAAACATACAGAAAAGCCGGAAAAGGAAGACAATGTTGCACCGCAGACAAGTCTTCAGGAGAACACTTGGAAGTATGTCACAGTGGCAGGAATCTGTGTGTGCGGAGCATTGCTTTGTACGATTTTGTATAAGAGGAAACATTAAATGAGAGACAGAGTATACAGATTTCTGATCGTGCTATTCCTTGGAATGGCAGTAGTATTTTGTATTCTTGCCTATCACGAACATAAACCATTTCTGGATGCAAAGATCAGTCATGAAGCAATTAAAAAAACGGCTGTAGTACCGGAAAGTAATGAGGATGCATCAGATCCTATGAACAGGAGGATTGATTTTGAATTACTTAAGGAAGTCAATCCGGATATCATTGGATGGCTTTATATCCCACAGATCGGAGTGGATGAGCCCATCTTACATGGCAGAACAGATACAGAATACTTAAACAAAGGATTTGATGGAAAACGAAGTGTACTAGGTTCGGTATTTACCTTTGCTCATGTAAATGAAAACTTGTCAGATCCGCATATCTGTCTTTTTGGACATAACATGATGTCCGGACAGATCTTTGGAAAATTAGATGAACTTACAGTGGATGAAGACAAAGTACAAAGCATTTATATCTATACGCCAGAGCGAACCAAGGGACTTACAATCGTGTCTGTATATTCCTGTCACAAAAAAGATGCGGTATTCCAGGATGATTGGAAACCAGATCAAGAGGATGTACAGACCTTTACTTTAGCAACTTGTACCGGCTATTCAAGGACTCCGTATCGTTTGGCTGTCAATTGCAAAGTGACAAAAGAAAAACTCATCCTTTAAGGGAGGAAAACAGTGGGATGAAAAGAGTAATCATTACCATCCTGATCTTTTTATTTGGCATCGGCTGCGGCTTCGGTGCATTTTTTATGCTCAAAACGGGTGGAAATATGAAAAAAGAAGAAGTAAAAAGTGTACAGCGGCTAGAAGTTCCTAAGACAGAAACAAAAGCAAGTAAAGAACAAAAGAAAAAGGAAGAGCCAAAGAATAGCGAACAAGTGAAAGAAAAGGATGATGTACCGAATTTCGGTACACAAGAGGAGGAAACAAAAGCAGTAGAAGAAATCTTAAGTGGTCCTGCACCAAAAACCGGAGAAGAAAGCAGAATTTTAGTGTTTTCTGTTTTGCTTGGGATGTCTGTAACTGTGATGGGTGGAACTATTTATAGAATTAAAATGAAGAAGGGAGCGAATGGAACATTATGATAAATGAAGCAAACCAAGATCCGTTGTACCGAGATTTGAATGAAATCTACCAAGAACGGGAGAAACTGTTTCAGCAAAGAGAAAGGGATTATCTGGAACAGAAAAAAACATTAAATAACTTACTCGAATCGATCAAGCAGGAAAAAGAGACGTTGAATCAAAAAGGGCAGGAACTAAAAAAACAACAAGAGGAACTGCATAAAGAGGAACAAAATCAGCAAACTTGGTATCAGCAGCTCTGTGAAGAAAAAAAACAGCTTGAACGAGACAAAGAAGAACTGAACAAAAAAGAAAAGGAGTTTGAGACAGCAAAGGATTCCATGGAAGTACGCTATCAGGTGCAGATTGAAAAAGCAAAAAATATGGAAATCCAGGCAAAACAGTCAAAGGAAACTTTTGAGCATAAGTTAGATATGCTAGGACTTGTTTTGGATGCAGATGGAAAGCCAGGAGGAGAAGCAACCAAGTTTTTTGAATCCTTACTTGGTGGAATGAATAAGTGGAATGAAGAAGAACTGCAGAGTCTTGAAGAAGAGAATAAAGCTTACGAAAACGAGAGCAGATATTTAAAAGAGGAACTCGAAGAGCTGAATAAAAAAAGTAAACAGCTTGAAGAGGAGAATAATCGGCTACAAAGTGAAAAGGAGCAACTTTCTGAGGAAGTTAAGAGAATTGAAGCGGAAAAGAATCGTTTGTTAGCTTTAGTATCAAGCATTTCACAGAAAAAGAAAGAGGTAGAAGAACCGGAAAGAGAAGAGGAAGACGTACCGAATTTCGGTACAAGTAAGGAGAAAGAGGAAGACGTAGCGAATTTCGGTACGCAGGAAGAAAAAAATATACCGAATTTCGGTACAGAAGAAACTTACATTCCAACTTTTGGCAGGAAACAGGAACAGCGTGAGTCACAGCGAGAGAAACCTGTATTTGAAGAGCTGACAGCATCCGTTTTAAACAGATATTTGGTGAAAAATGAACCAAAATATATTTCTGCTGAAATCAAACACTCCGAAGAGGGGGAACAGCTGCATGTTAATATCAATAACTTAGATTATGTGTTCCTGTTTTCAAGTCCGGCAGCGTTTGACATTTCAGCTCCAAAGAAGAAAAGCAGAGCATTAGATAAGCTGCTTGTTCGTTTAAATACACAGCATCCGGGAGTGAAGTTTTATTATGATGAACAGGAGCATCGGGTTTATGCATCCGGATATTTCAGCAATACCATGGCGCCAGATTCTTTAATGGAAAAAGTTCATGAAGTAAGTGACTGTTTCCGTCAGAAGTAGAGGTGAGTAACGATGACAGCTTTACAATACATGGGAACGGGCATTCTTTTTGCATTAGTTGCCGGAATTTGTTTTGTGGGTGCGATCGTTTATTTCCTTCTTACAAAGCAGAAACACTATCTGTATACCGAACGATTGGGAAGAATGAAATTCCCGGAGCAGTTCTACAAAGATATGAAAGAACAATATGAAAAGACGGAAAACATTTCACAGACGCTAGATCTTCTGTTGGAGCAATATCCGAAAGGAAAAGTAGCAAAACGTTTACGTGCATCTAAGGATTATTTAAAGAACAGTCATTATAAGGATTATGAAACCGCATTGTATCGTTATCTGTCAGATAGTGATACAGCAAATGTGATCACACAGATTCTATTAAAGGATTTAAAAAAAATATGCAGGCTTTCATGTAAGCAGGAGAAAAATATTGGAGAGGAGAATAAGAATGAGAAGAAGTAATTGGAAAACAAAAGTAGTAGTAGTAATTGCATTTATTTTAAGTGTTGTAGCAGGTGTTGTAGCAGCAATCTTTACACCGGATATATGGAAAGGTTTAGTAGGGTTTGGAACCTTTGCAGTTGTGCTGCTTGTATTAGTATTTATTTTAGTAAAAGTTTTACATATTGGGAGGGATTAAAGAAATGAGAAAGAAATTAATGAAATTGGATCGAAAAAAACTGGTAACACTGATGACACTTTCTTTAATGATGTCTGCAGTATTTGTTTTGCAGTTAGGATTTCCGGTACTTGCTGCAGAAACTGATGGAAATACAGTAATCAAGACTGGTTTTAATACAATCTATGGGCTGATTGCAGCAATTGTGTCCTCCATCGGAAGTTTGTATCTGTTATGGGGTGTTTTTGAGTGGGCACAATCCATGAACTCTCAGGACGGTGGTGCACAGTCTATGGCATTTAAACGAATTGCAGGAGGTCTTGTTGCAGTTATCACACCACAGTTGATTCCAGTGATCACTTCAAGTGTAGGAGCATAAAAAGGAGGAGAAGAAAGATGCCAGACTGGTTGCCGGATTTTCTAAATGGCAGTTTATTATACGGACCATTCTATCAGATTGCCAGTGCGATATGGAATACTGCCATGTCAGCATGCATGGGAATCATGACAAAGACACCGGAAGGATTTTCATCTGCTACATGGACTTATGTAAACAATGAATTGTATCCGTGGGCTTTGTCCATCGGAATTATGAGTCTGAACTTTTTTGTGATGATGGGATTTTTTAAAGCAGTTGGAAACTTCAAAGAAAATATGACGATTGAACTTATGATCGAAGCAATGATCAAGGTGGTTGTCTTAAACGTACTGTTGGTAAAAGGATTGGACGTGATCAAGAAGATTTTTGAAATGGCATCGGTAATGGCAGGAACGGCGGTCATGATTGAACCGCCGGCCTTCTTTACTGGTGATGTGGATGTTGGTTCTGTTATGTTTTTCTGGATCTATGGGTTGTTCTACTTCCTTGTAGCAATGGTCTGTGCATTTCTGATTCTGATCACGCTGTACAGCCGCTATATCAAGTTGTATCTTCTGGTTGTAACATTTCCACTTGCAATGCCTTCTATCACAGGAGGACGTGGAATCGAAGGAACAGCCTATGCATGGATGAAAAGCTTTCTATCCAATACGTTTGAAATTGTCATCATAGCACTTGCTATTGCAATCGCAGGAAGAATCACCTCCGGTATCTCCATTTTTACATCCGATAGTGCCATTTTTAATGCGTTTGATGGATTTGCCCAGGCACTTAATTCCATGATTTATATGATCCTGATGGCGGTCTCCGTAAAAGGAGCACCAACGTTTTTAAATAAAACATTCAATCTGTAAAGAGGTGAACGTGCATGAAAATAGACTTAAATAAAGATTTTGAGGAACAATATAAAAATGAGTTATGGAAAGGGTTTACCGCAAGGGAGTTAGGGTATGGTGTGGTTGCTCTGCTTGTTGCCGGAGGAATCGCATTTTCTGTGTGGAAGGCAACAGGCCTTGCAATCAATCTTTCTATTTATGCCGGAATCCCATTCATGGTTCCGATTATTTATCTAGCAATGGTGAAGCACCAGGGACATACCTGGATTGAATCATTAAAAAATATGTGGTTTTATATGCAGACCAAAGAACTGCCTTGTGAAATGGAAGAAAGAAATGTTTCACAGCACAGAATCTTTTCTATGGATACAAAATACATCAGGGAGTCAAAGAAAAAAAGAACTACAAGAAGAAGGAGGAAGAAATAAATGTCAATCTTTAACGGAAACAGCCTGTTTCTGTCAAAAAAAAGCAAAACAATGCCGGTAGTAAAAGTACCAAAGAATGTAAAACAATCTCTGCAGATTGACAGAGCCTTTGAAAATGGGATATTTAAGATCGAGCCAAAAGAAAAAATGGCGGTTTATGACAGATGCTATATCTTTGAAGATATCAATTACATCAACAAGAATATCGGAGAACAGAAAGATTTTCTTATGAATCTGATGTTTTGGTTAAATTCCATGGATGTGGAATTTAAGATCACACTGGCTAATGAATACCAAAGTATGGATGAGTTTTTAGCATCCATTCGAGCAGAGAAGAACAAAGCGGAATATCCGGACATTGCAAAGGGAATCAGACAGTGGCAGGATGAAAGAATCAAGGAAACCAATCCGAATGTAACTACGCTGCGTTATCTGACCGTGACTACAAGAGCAGATAATGAAGCGAATGCAAGAGTGTATTTGAATGCGATTGAGACAACCATTATGGAAGCATTTGCCGGATGGGGGAGTCGTATTGAAAAGCTAAGCACCTTGGAACGTTTGGAATCACTGCAGAAACTGATCTGTCCGAATCATCCGGAGCAACAGGACTATATCAATCTCCCATCCGATAAAAAGAAACATCAGAAAGACTGGAAGAATGATATCCTGCCACGAGGCATCAAACAGTATCCAAACTACATGGTCATGGGAGATACCTATGTTACGGTTTTATTCGGACACAGATATCGTCAGGCAATTGATACCGACAAGTTTATCCATTCCATGTCGAATGTCTCTTATCCATCTTTTCTTACACTGGATTATGCTCCGGTTGAGACAGACCTGGTAAACGATAAGCTGATCAATGCACAGGTCAATAATGAAAGAGCAATTACTGAAGAAATCGAACAGAAACGAAATGCAGGTATTCCGGCCATTAATGCATCCTATCCAAGAGAGAAGAAAAAGAATGAGATCGAATCCTATATCGATCAGTTGGATGAAAATGATGAAAAGGGATTCTTTCTAAATTTGTTGGTTGTGATCACAGCTCATGATGAGGATGAACTTGCAGAACGTATGAAAGAAATGCAGGCGATCGGAAAAAGAGAAGGTGTAGTACTAGAAACCTGTGATTATACACAGTTAAAAGCATGGAACACGGCACTTCCAATCGGTGGAAGACAAGTTGATTATATGCGTTTCTTCTTAACTTCTTCCCTTGTTGCATTTCAGCCTTTCTTTGCACAGGATGTCATTGAGCCGGGAGGACAGATGATGGGACTGAACCGTACGACAAAGCATTTCATTGTGGGAAATCGAAAGAAACTGCCGAACCCACATGGAATTATCGTAGGTTTTTCCGGTTCCGGTAAATCCATGCTGATCAAACTGACAGAGTTGTCACAAACGTTGCTCGCAACAGATGATGATATTATGATAATTGATCCCCAAAATGAATTCCGGGATATTGTAGAGAACGATAAAGGAAGTTATTTCGATCTGACACCAAAAAGTGGCATTTTCCTAAATGGCTTTGAGGTATCAGAAGAAGTATTTGCTTCATCCGGAACGATACAAAGGAAATTTATCGCAGCGCAGACAGAATATGCAAAAACATTATGCGCCGCTGCAATGAAAAATATCAATGTCACACAGGAACATGATTCGATTATCAGCCGATGTACGGAACGCATGTTTAAGGAAGTGTTTGAGCAGAAAAAATTGAAGAAACAACCGACACTTTTGTGGCTGAGAGAGGTAATCCATAAGGAATTACAACAAGTCGATAATGAGCATGATGCAGCCTTGATTCGAGTTATCTACAACAGTTTGGAAGAATATACCATTGGTAGTTGTGATATGCTGGCGCATCCATCCAATGTAAGTCTGAATCGACGTATGATCGGTTTTGGAATGTCCAATGTGCCAGAGAATAACTGGGAGGCAGTTATGGTCACAATCCTGCATTATCTGTCTGTCCGTATGGATTACAATAAGAGGTTCCAGAAAGCAACGCATCTTGTGATCGATGAGACACAGGTAGTATCTAAGAAACCAGGAAGTGCAAGACAGCTTAATAATGCGGTCATTACATTCCGTAAGTTTGGCGGAATCGTTACAATGGCCATGCAGAATGTAACGGCAGCCTTGTCTAATCAGACACTGATCGAATTGTTTCAGAACTGTTCCTACAAAGCTTTTCTCGATCAGGGTGGTGTAGACGCACAGAGCCTTGCTGCTATCCAGGAATTTAGTGCAAAGGAATTTAAAGCACTGTCTTCCGGAAATGTCGGAGAGGGTGTCATGGTGTGGAATAAAAAGGTTGTGATGTTTGATGCACTGATCAGCAAGGAGAACGTACTGTATAAGAATTACAGCACCAATTTCCATGAAAAGGCGAAGGAACAAAAACGGTTATCTTTTGAAGAAGAGGTTGTACCGAATTTCGGTACAAAAGAAAAAATAGAGCCACGTTCTGTGTTGAGTAAAAAAGAAGAAGAACTGATTCTTGAGGTTGCCTGTATTATGGATATCACAGTAACAGATGTGGAACGTTTGTTTAATCAAGACACGGAAACCTGTCTTGGATATCTGAAATTGTTAGAAGAGAAAGGGGAACTCAGAGATGTAAACGGCAGATACAGAAGGGTTGGATAGGATGCGGATTAATGCAAAAGACGAAAAAACATTTAAAGCAACAGCACTTGCCTTAAATGCTGCAAAGCAGTCAGTAAAAACTTCCAAGCAGCATATGACAGCCTTGAGCATGGGAAATGAACCAGACCGTCCGGAAGAACAATCAGCTTATGTAGATCCAACAAGGTTTTTAGATGGAAAAGAGACTCATAAATGGAATCAGTTACCGCAATCATTAAAGAAAAGATATATAGCTGAAGGAATAAAAGAAGCTAAAGCAAGTTCAAAAGCAAGAAGCGGAATTTTAAAAGACAATTATGATTTCACAGAAGAGATTGAAAAAAAAGTAGCAAATGTTTATACAGCAGATCTTTATCGTATGGAGGAAACAGCAGGGATAAATACATATCAAAGATTTGAGTACAATCCGTTGAAAAGATTCCAAAATCGTTGGAATCACAGAGAGAAAAATAAAAAGCTATCATCAGAAAATGAAATACAAGGAGTTACGGGCAAGAAAAGTTCAGCTGCAGGACAAGAATCCATCCGAAAAGGAGAAAGATATCTTTCCAAAGAGCAGGAGCAGATAAAACTACAAATAAAAGCAGGAATCAATAAGGAGAGTGTTGCGGGAAAAGCGGTAGCTGATTCGGCAACAGCAACAAGTACAGCAGCTTCCAGTGTAGCTACAGCAGGAGGAAGTCTGGTGGTCTCGGCAGGGAAAAAAGCAGCTGATAAGTTCAAAGATTATATGCAGGAACGCTCCATGGCAAGTGAGCAGGCAATTAGAAATGTAGAATCCAAAATGACAGAGATCAAGAATGCAAACCATGAAATGGATTCCTTGCCATCCTCTTTGAAATATATTGGTGCGGCAGTTGGTGCGGTATTACTATCCGTACTTGCCGTTGTGGTTCAGGCAGTATTTTCATTCCTTGCAGTTATAATTGGAGTGATCATTGCAATCTTAGTTCCAATCATTGTAGTGGTAACAATCATTTCAACGCTCATAGGGATTATAGCTTCCCTGATGTCTTCGACTCCTGTGATAGCAGGAGGCGGAGAAAGAATCGTACAGATCGCTTTGCAGGAAGAAAATAATCCGAGTGGAGCAAAGTACTGGCGATATGTTATGGGAAGCCAATTTGTTAATGGTGATGTGACTCCTTGGTGTGCGTGCTTCGTGTCCTGGTGTGCAAACGAAGCAGGACTGATTGATTCAGGAATTGTACCCAAAGCTGCAGCGGTTCGAGCTTATCATCGGTATTATGCAGACAAAGGGCGATTCCATTATGCATCGGAAGGATATACTCCCCAGCCGGGAGACTTTATTGTATTTGGTCAGGACACACATATTGGAATTGTGCAGTATGTAGAAAATGGAAGAGTCGTTACGATCGAAGGGAACACTTCGGATGCAGTACATTCAAGAAGCTATGCATTGAATAGTTCGTATGTTACGGGCTATTGTAATCCGGAATATCCGGCAGGAACTACAATCGAGATTCCGGAAGGAATGGGAACAACTCACACTTATATGGGATGGAGAACAATTACAAGTCGGACAAGTCTACAGTATCAGCTAAGAGAACAAAGTGGAGAACATTATGACAGTGAAGGATTTGGAATCATCGATGGAAGATATGTGATCGCCTGTACAACTTTATATGGACAGGTTGGAGATTATGTAGATTTTTACCGGGAAAATGGAGATGTCTTGCATTGTGTGATCGGAGATATCAAGAATCAAAATGATCCGGGATGTAACCAGTATGGACATCAGAATGGGGAGCGTGTTGTTGAGTTTGTTGTTCAATATAGTACGTGGTATCCATCTCATGCGAATCCTGGAACGCCAAGCTGTAAACCAGAATGGAACTCAAGAGTTGTTAAAGCAGTTAACTTGGGATATAACTATTTTCATTAAAGAAATGGTGAGAGAAAGATGAAGAAAAGAATTTTAATCAGTGTTCTTTTACTAGCTTTGCTGTTTGGAATTTTGTTTGGTGGTATTTTTCTGCTTAGAAAAAATGCGAATGAAAAAGAAAAAATAAAATCCGAAGAACAGACAGTTGAACTTGAGAAGAAGACAGAAAAAAAAGAAGAACAGCGGAAGATGGACTTTGTAAATGTCAATTTATTGGAGCCTTATTTTTCTGCTGAAGAAATCAAAAGCATGGAACAGCAAGCAGAAAAGTTGTTAAAGCAGGATGAATTGTTTGCTTCTATCACTACGCTTACTTGTACCGATGCAATTTATGATATACGAGGGGAATTCTTGGGCATACCAAATACTAAAAGACAATATAGATACAATCCCGGAAACATGGAAGGAATGGGTAGAAGAATATCAAGCTAAAAATGGAATACAAAAAAGGAAGGTATTAACAAAGTCATGGTGAAACTTAAAAAGAATAAAACTATAATTATTGGTAAAAGCGGAACTGGAAAATCGAATATGGCTTTAGATTTAGCATTAAAGAAGCGAGGCACGACTATTATATGTAATGGTAGTGTTACCAAAAGTTATTATGAAGAGAATTTTCCAAAGTTAAAAGAGTACGAAAACAAAGATAGCCACTACAATTTTGTTCCTAAAAGAAGCGGAAAATATTATATCTGCACAAATGATTGCAATTCAGGAGCTGAATTTTTAAATGCACTGATTCATGGATGTGATTATGGACATTTTGAAAATGATAAAAATGCAACCTTTGTCTATGACGACAATGCATGGATAAACGCTGGAAACAATATGCTTACGTTATGGCAGTTATCTCATACAGATTGCGGAATTATTATTACAGCAGATTCTATTTGCGATATTTTAAGAATAAACGAAAATGAATTAACTGAGAAAATGATTAAAGATATTTCCAAATATTGGGATATTGTAAAACTTGTCAACTTGAAGAAAGCAGGTGATGCAAGATGCCTAGACCAAAGAAAGACGGGCGATATTTGAATTTATATCTCGACAGAGCATTGTACGAGGAATTTGAGCAATTCTGTGAAAGCCTTGGACAAACTTTTTACCGGGAAAATGGAGATGTCTTGCATTGTGTGATCGGAGATATCAAGAATCAAAATGATCCGGGATGTAACCAGTATGGACATCAGAATGGGGAGCGTGTTGTTGAGTTTGTTGTTCAATATAGTACGTGGTATCCATCTCATGCGAATCCTGGAACGCCAAGCTGTAAACCAGAATGGAACTCAAGAGTTGTTAAAGCAGTTAACTTGGGATATAACTATTTTCATTAAAGAAATGGTGAGAGAAAGATGAAGAAAAGAATTTTAATCAGTGTTCTTTTACTAGCTTTGCTGTTTGGAATTTTGTTTGGTGGTATTTTTCTGCTTAGAAAAAATGCGAATGAAAAAGAAAAAATAAAATCCGAAGAACAGACAGTTGAACTTGAGAAGAAGACAGAAAAAAAAGAAGAACAGCGGAAGATGGACTTTGTAAATGTCAATTTATTGGAGCCTTATTTTTCTGCTGAAGAAATCAAAAGCATGGAACAGCAAGCAGAAAAGTTGTTAAAGCAGGATGAATTGTTTGCTTCTATCACTACGCTTACTTGTACCGATGCAATTTATGAAACACAAAATCAGATTCGCTTTTATTTCACATTGGATGATGGAAGTACTTTGTTTGCGTCCTATAAAAAAGAAGACAATAGCTTTTTCTTCTGGACAGAAAAGAAGGAAGATTCTGAACAGGCGATCGCAGAATGGTTGAAACAAAAAGAAGCAGATACAAAGGCTGTCGATACAAGTTCCTGGGAGGAATCGCAGGAACTTCCAATCAAATGGAATGAAAAAGGACAGGAAAATATTCCGGTAGTCTTATCAGGAAAAGAAAATCTGCAGGGAAAAATTTCAGAAGAAGATTTGAATTGTTTGGAAATCAAGCTGCAAAAATTTTTGGAAGATAATAATGAACTGAGAAGAGAACTTTCAATTCCAGCAGATAAAATCACCCAAACAGATCAGGAGATAACATTTGAAGCAGATTTTATAACACCACGAATTGATAAAAAACAGTTGCAGGTAACGTATCATATAAAAGAAAAAAGCTTTGGGTTTATGATACAATAAAAGTTATTGACTGTAGGAAGTATTGAAATACATTAGAAAATTTTGTACACTGATAATAAGAAAACTTAATCATAATTGTCAGAGAGGGTGATGGTATGGAAAAGTGGCAGGATAAAGCGTTATTAGAGATCAAAAAAAAGATGAGAATTGTAGATGGAAGAAATATTTCAGCAGAAGATTATCCTGAAAAAAGAGATTGCTATCCAAAATTATATAAATATATAACAGAACACAATCCAGATTACAATGGGAAAATCTGTGCATTATATGGACTGAGGCGTACCGGGAAAACCGTTATGATGAACCAGTGTATTTCTGAGTTGCCACCAGAAGAGAAAGAAAAGAGCGTTTATATTTTATGTAAAGAAACCTGTGATATGCTGGAAATGGAGCAGGTGCTTGATGAGTTATATGAAAAAGGAAAGCGTCTTTTCTTTATAGATGAAGTGACACTAATTGAAGATTTACAGGTATATGGAAATGTCTTTTCAGATTATTATCGTACAATGGGAGCAAAGATTGTTATTGCAGGAACAGATTCTTTTGGAATCTATATGGCGAAAACAGATATTCTTTATGATCGCACAATTCTAATCCATACTTCACAGATTCCATATGCAGAGTTTAAAAGAATTTGTAAAAAAGATTTGGATACTTACATTGAGTATGGTGGAACACTTACTAATACCACTTATAAAAATAACCAAAATGCAGATGAGTATCTTAATACAGCTATCGTAGAAAATATCCTGCATGGATTGGAGGGAAGAGAAGAAAAAAGAAAACATGCTACAGTTTTGACAGAACTTTATGATCGAAATGAACTTGTTTCTGTAATCCAAAAAATGATTAATAGATTCAGTTATGAAATTACTATAAAAGCAATTAATCGATCCTATAAAAGTGCACCTCTGTATGCTACATACCAAACTGATAAATCAAAATACCAAGGAAAACTTAAGATTATGTTTATTAATGATGCAACAAAGTCAGCATTAGGAATAAAAAATAATGATGAGATGCAGACAGTAGTAACACAAGAAGATTTGGAAATGATAAAAAAATATTTGAGATTTTTGGATCTATATATCACAATACCAACATTTCAATCTCTGAAACGGGGAGGTGGGCGAGACTTAGAAATCTTGCAACAGCCAGGAATGATTTATGCACATGCGACGGAATTACTACATCAATTGGAGCAGGATAATGTATGGAATAATACGTGTGAGATTGAAGACAAAACAATATTTATGCAGAGGGCAGATCAATTTGTGAAGGGAATTCTTCTTGAAAATATTATTCTTTCCGAAACATATAAATGTTATCAAGAGATTGATCGCAAACGGTATTATGTATCACAATTATCAGTTGGTCCAGTAGATGACTTGCCGGATGCGGAGGCTGATCTAATCATTGTAGACATGGAGAAAAAAGAAAGTTATCTATTTGAAATCAAACATTCAGATCAAGTTGTAGACAAACAGACTCGGCATTTGCGAAATGAAGACTTTATAAATTATATCAGTGAAAATTTTGCGCCGGTAAAAAAATGTTGTGTAATATACAATGGACAACCGACAAGAAACGGAGCAATAGATTATCTGAATGCTGAGAAGTTTCTGATGTGTATTCATGAAATGGATTTGTCAAAGAGAGAAAATCTGGATAAATTATTTCAAACAGACGAAATCGAAAAAGAAATAAATCCAGAGACAAAATCGAAGAAAAAAAAGGCGAAGAAAAATAATATTTGCTTGTCAAGGTGAGAAGGACAATAATAAAAAGTATGAACAGTGGAAACAAATTCTGCTGTTCTTTTTTTACATATTTTTGTTAGAGGTGAGAAGAAAAAATGAAATTATCTGTTTATTTAAAAATCGGAACCAAGATGAAAAATTTGAGAAAAGAAAAAGGAATTTCTCAAAAAAAGATGGCAGAAAGATTGAATCTAATTCCTTCTGCATATTCTAATTATGAAAATCTAATCTGTGAGATTCCTGTTGAAGTCATGCAAAAATTTTGTGAAGAAGTTGAATGTAGCATGGAAGAATTGATTGAATTTGATATAGGAAATTTGGATGAAGTCCATCCGGTTTCTTCACTTTCAGATTTGATTCTGTCGATCATGGAGCTGAATAAAAAAGATCTTCCTGTTTCGGTAACATTTCACATGGAGAAGAAAAAAATGAATGTGGATTTTCGAGCAACAGAGACGAAGTTTGAAAAAATCTTGGATGAACTGGAGGGTGAACTTGGAAAATACCAGGAGAAAAAAATTGATAAAAATCAATTCAGACAGAATGTGCGATCGCTTCTGGATGGAGAAACTAACTATAAAAATAACTACCTAAATAACGAAAAAAAGGGTCTTAGGGAAGTTCCCTAACAAGAAGGTGAAATGTCTGACATTTTGCGTATCTTGCAAATCACCTTCGGTGATTCAGAGAAAGCCATACAGAAAGCTGTACAAAAGCCATACACTCAGCCATACGAAAAACAAGGGTTGCCATACGCAAAGCTGTACAAGATGGCTCAATTGCCATACGATGCCATACAGAAAGCTGTACAGTACAGCAGGAAAGCCATACAGTGCCATACAAGGAGCTGTACAAGACGGCTCGAAAGCCATACAGTACGGCTCAATTGCCATACGATGCCATATACAAAGCCATACAGTACAGCAGGAAAGCCATACAGTGTACATACAGAAAGCCATACACGAAAAAAGATAATAAAAAGAAGGAGACAACTAAGATGGAAAAATTAAAAAGAACATTCAGATTATCCGAACAGGCAGTGGAAGCGATTGAAAACAGAAATCGGAAATTATATCCGACTGCGACTGATTTTTTAGAAGCAAAAATATTGGCACCAGCAGATAACAGTACAGAAATGTTACACAAAATTTCTGCGCAGTTAAGAGAAATGGAAAGTCTTCTTGTTCAACAGTATCATAAAAAAATAGAAGAAGAGCAGCCATTCCATTGAAAATGTGTACCTAAAGTAACCTAGATAAAGGTGATTGGATTTGATAAAATAAAATTAGAAAACCAGAGGTAAGGGATGCAATTCAGCATCTCTTTTTTAAAACAGGAAACGGAGTAGAGTGAAAAATGGATTTAAAAGAACAATTAAAAAAAGTAACGGAAGATTTGGAAAAGCTGGAAAGAAAAAAAGAAAAATTTTTGGCGGATTATGATGAAAAACGGAAAAAAATTCTGACAAAGAAAAAGGAACTTGAAAATAAAATTCAGAGAGAACAGGAAGAAAAAATATTACGTGCCGTTCAAGACAGCTTCGGAAAAATTAATGAAAAAAATATTGATACTTTCTTGGATATTCTGAAAAAAAACAGTGAGGAATTTTCGATGGAGATGGAAATTGCATTAGAAAACTTTGAAGAAAATAATGAAGTAGTTTCCGATGATCTACCGAATTCCGGTACACAGCAAAGTGTAGAAGAGCAAGGATATTCATATGAAAGCAATGAGCCATGAGCCGACGAGACATTCGATATACGATTCGATTTTCAGAAAAGGAATGGGAAATATTAGAAGAAAAAATTAAGAAAGAGGATGCGTGGGAATTTAAATATGGAATAAAAGAAGGAAGCGTAAATGTATCTGCATTTATCCGGGAAAAATTATTTCGAGAAGAAATAAAAGAACTGGCATATTACCGGGAATTAAAAAACTTAACTTATCAAATACGAAAAATCGGAGTTAATATCAATCAGGTGGCTGCAAAGATCAACAGTGGTCATGGGAATATCGACTCTGTTTTTTATTTGCAAAAAAATCTTCTACAGGTTGAAGAAGAGGTAAAAAATCTGATTGAAAAACTGGAGGAAGATCGTGGCAATCACAAAATTGATGAACATTAAACAAGGTAGGAGAGGTGGCAGCAAACATTTAAATAATTCGATTCGTTATATTATGAATCCTAAAAAAACAAATGATGGGGAATTGATTGGTGGAAACTCAGGATTCACACCGCAAGAAGTTTATCAGGTTATGATGGATACCAAACTTGACTGGGATAAGCTGGAAGGAAGACAGGGATATCATTTTGTTATCAGTTTTCAACCTGGAGAGGTAAATGAAGAAATGGCATATCAAGTCATAAAAGAATTTTGCGAAGAATATCTTGGTGACGATTTCGATTATGTTTTTTCAATTCATAATGATCAGAAGCACATGCATGGACACATTGTTTTCAATTCAGTGAATCGAATGAGTGGATATAAGTACCGATACGAAAATGGAGACTGGGAGAAGTATATTCAGCCGATCACAAATAAAATTTGTGAGAAGTATGGACTGCCGCCACTGGAATTCGATGCAGAAACAAGAAAAGGAAAATCTTATGCACAATGGCAGGCAGACAAAAAAGGTGCGCCAACCTGGAAAAAAATTATTCGTGCTGATATTGATTATATTATTTCTATCTCTGGCAATGAAGAAGAATTTATTTCTAATATGGAAAAAATCGGTTATCAGATTCGTAAGGGAGATTCTCAAAAGCATGGTGCGTATTTTTCATTTCGTGCAATGGAACAAAAAAGAGGTTGGAGAAGTTACAACCTTGGATCTGGGTATCATTATGAGGAGATCCTTTCAAGAATTCGAAGAGAAAAATTTGTATATAAAAATCCAAGGAGTCCTCGAATAAGATTCTATAAAATGAAAAGGATAAATACGCATCAGGCGGTAACACAATTTCAGAAAAAAAGAATCCGGAAAATATATTTTGTATCTGTCCAATATCATAATATAAAAAATCCATATGCCGTAGATTATCGGGAAGTACGAAAAAGTCTGCTACACATTGACCAATTGTGGGAAAACATTAATTATTTGAAACAATTCCAAATTAATTCCTATGCGGAGCTTTTAGATAGAGAAGCGAAAATAAAAGAACAGGAAAAAGCATTAAAGAATCAAATATACAATAAGGATTTTCTACAGGACAATGAAGCGTATATAAGATATAAGAAGTTAAAAGAAATGTTAAGCGAAGTGCCAGAATCCGATGATAGTTTTGAAAAAATATTGGATGAATTGGAAGAATTGGAACAGGATTTTCCAGATGCAATATTGGATGGAAGTGAGAAGGTTGAACAAATGGAAAAGAAGTTACAGTCCATTCGGGATGAAAAAAGAATTATCAGGCAGATAAAAAAAGAGGAAGAGGAAGACAAATTATTCTATACCGCAGCATGGGGACAGCCAACGGAACATACTTATCAAAACAGTAAAAAGAAAGAGGTGCAGACGCAGTGGGCGAAAACAAAATAAATACGATTAATTTAAATGATATTTTTCAAGATGTAAAGACAGATCTGATCGGAAATCTTTTAAATGAGACAAAAGATAGTAAGAAATGTATGTGGTATCTCATATGCGCATTAGATGGAATGGGAGATCAGGAAATACTGGAACTTTCAGGATATACAATTCCTCAAATCCAAGATGCCAGAACAAAATTTCTGAAACAAAAATATCAGGCAAAGACTTCCTTATCCAATGAAATTCAGATGTTAAAAAAACAGGTTATGGATGTGGTGAAGGAAAACAGAGATGTACGATCTTCTGTTGAAGCTGGACTAGATAAAGCAATTCAAGAGCAGATTGAAAAATCGAATAAACTGATCGAAGCAAAAGATGAAATGATTACAATGATAAATATGCAAAAAGTGGACTTGCAACGACAAAATGAAGAATTAAAAGCAAAGGTAAATGAATTGGAAAAGCAGTCAACATCGGTAGTGGCAGCAACGAGTAATCCTGCAGACAGGAAGGATGCAGAAACACAAATAGAAAAACAACTAAGTGAAGAGGAAAATATTGAAAATAAGATAGAAGTCAGACGGGAAGAAATTCAACCAGAAGAGAGAAAAAAGAGTATAGGAAAACGTATTCGTAAGTATCTTTTTTCGTCAACAGATACAAAGAAATTTATCGGGAAATATTTGGAGAATGATAAGATGACGAAGGAACAAAAGGATTATCTGTTGGAGTGCCTGGAAAGTGGAGTTGGTGTAAAAGAAATGTCAGAATTTGCATTTGAAAATCTGACGGTTGAACAAATGGAACGTTTAAGAAAGATAAATGAAAAAAGGAAGGAATAAAGGATGGATATTCATGTAGAGATGCACTTATCTTATGAGACGGATGTGTGGGCATATGGAATGGTCACTTTAGAAAATATCATCCGATTTCCGGTTCAGCTTCGTAAATTTAAAAATAAAGATACGGGAGAAGAGACTTCGTTTCTTAGTTATCCCAGAAGAGAACGTTGTGGAAAATGGGAAAATATACTTGTACCCGAAAAAAAATTAAGGGAAGAAATTGAAAAGGCTGTAGGAGAAAAAATCAAAGAGGAAATGAGAAAAGATTTGTATCTTCCAGAGATAGAAATACTTTCCATCAGCCCAATTGTTCCACGGTATCCACCGAATGCGAAAGCATATATATGTGGTGTTGCATCTGTTCAATTGCTAGGACTTACAATTAATGGAATCACTATTAAAAAAGGACAAAGAGGCTATTTTATTAATATGCCACAATATAAAAGTTCGGATGGGTATCATGATGTGATCTATGCCATAGGGAAAGCAATGCAGAAGAAAATTTCGGAGTGTGTTCTTCAGGAATATCAGAAAATAATGGACGTACCGAATTTCGGTACAGAGGGAGGACTGACAAAATGAAAAAGGAAGAATTCATACAATTTGTAACTAAGAATATTAAATATCATCTTCCATCTGAATTCAAAGATTTCAAAATTGAGGTTGGAAAGCACATGGGGTTAGTGATATCAGAAAAAAATTCTCCTAACACAATAAAAATATATTTGGATGAAGCATATGAAAAATTTATGGAGAACAAAAATATATTTCCAGTCATGGAAACTGTTGCAAATAACATTACGCAGGGGTGGCATACTGTTGGGAAAATTAGAGACGAAAAAAGACAGGCGATAGAATTCGTGAATAATTACACAGAGGTAAAGAAACATCTGCAGTTCGTGTTGCGAGATCCGGATTTTACTGAAATTCCGATGAATCAGATAAAAACGGAGCTGGGAAGTTATGTTGCGTTGTATGAGATCAATATGGACAAAAATGATGCGGAACATATATCTATACCAATAACCGATAAGTTAACCAAACGTTGGGGGATTACGGCAGATCAACTATATCAAGACACGATAAAGGTTCAGGCAGCATGGAATCAACCTTTACTGGCAGATCTATTGGAAATGGGAGCTTATTTGAATGGGGGGACAAGACCTGATAATCTGCTATCAGCAGACAAAATTGATGATACCGGGCTGTACGTGCTAACAAATTATAAGCTGTATAATGGCGCAGCGATGATTGCACATGATGAAATGGCACAAAAAATAGGTAATCTGTTACAAATGGATTATTATATACTTCCGTCTACTGTACATGAATTGCTGGTGTATCCCGATAATGGAGTTATATCAATAACACAATTGCAAGAAATGGTAAAAAGTGTCAATGCTACAGACGTGTTGCCGAAGGATAGGTTGTCCGATAAGGTTTTATTTTACAATCAGCAGGAACGCAGATTAGAGCTTGCTACGGAAAGAGAAGAGTATTTTGAAGACAAAACAGAGGACACTCAAGAGAAAAAGGAATTAGCTGAAGGCAAAGATAAATCAGAATCAGAGAAAAAAGAAGATAAAAGTTTGAAATTTTCAATCCGATTGTAGAAAAATGTTTTTCTAGAAAGTTAATTCCTATATTTAGCACAAGAGTCGGAAAGCGAGGAAAAAATGATGTATGAAGAAAAAAATAGAAGAGAGAATACAACGTTCGACGATCTGACCAGAGATATTGATATGACAGAAGGAGAGATCTTTCTTTCTATCAGTTTAATGGAAGGAGTGGAAGAGGATGAAGAATAAAGAAGTACAAGAGTCGTTAAGACAGGTAGGTATCCGATTAATAGAAGAACCACCATTGTTAAGTCCTGAATCTATGTCTTCACCAGAAGCTGCAGTGCGGGTCTTAGGAGAATGGCTTAGTGAGATGGACAGGGAGCTGTTTTGTGTTGTGAACTTGAATTCCAATCTCACACCAATCAATATGAATGTGGTCAGTATGGGAGCTTTAAATGTGGCGTATGTGCACCCAAGAGATGCAATGAAAAGTGCAATTCTTTCTAATGCGGCATATATGATGCTAATACATAATCATCCATCTGGTTCAATGACACCATCAAAAGAAGATATCAAAATTACAGATCAAATCCAAAGTGCAGCATCCTTAATGGGAATTCCTGTTCTTGATCATATTATAGTTGGGAGACATCAGGAATTTTTTTCTATTCGGGAAAACAATGTATTTTCGTACCAAAACGATATGCAATATACTTCGGATATATCTAAGCTGAGATGGACACAGCAGTCAAGTGTAGCGGAGAGTACTTCATATGGAGGTCAAAACAGCGATGTGACAGAATCAAAGATGGACACAATTATGAACTCTCTGGAAAAAGGGGTTCACGAGATATTTACGTCAGAGAAATATCACATATATTTGAATACGATGTCTAAATTCCATAATTATTCTTTCAATAATACACTGCTGATTGCAATGCAGCGACCGGATGCAACACTTGTTGCGGGATATCAGACCTGGAAGAAAAAATTTAATCGGCAGGTACAGCGTGGGGAAAAAGGAATTAAAATCATAGCTCCAGCTCCAATCAAAGAAAAAAGAAGAGTAGAAAAAGTTGATGAAGAAACACAAGAGATTGTGATAGGAGATGATGGTCAACCGGAGACAGAGATTGTTGAACGTATAACTCCTCGATTTCGAGTAACAACTGTATTTGATGTGAGTCAGACTGAAGGAGAACCGTTGCCAACACTGGGAACAACAGAATTGGAAGGGAATGTGGTCATATATGAGGATTTTATGAAGGGACTGGAAGAATTATCGCCAGTCCCTTTCCGATTTGAAGATATTGGAAACGGTGCAAAGGGATATTACAGCGAAAAATATATTGCGATACAGCGTGATATGAGCAATGCTCAAACAATGAAAACTGCCGTTCATGAAACTGCTCATGCGATATTACATGATAGAGATATTATGCAGGAAAATGGGGTTTCAAAAGACCGGACAACAAAAGAAGTAGAAGCAGAAAGTGTAGCATATGTTGTATGTAGTCATTTCGGTTTAGATACTTCCGAATATTCATTTTCTTATATTGCAGGCTGGTCCTCAAATAAAGAAATGTCAGAGCTTAGAAATTCCATGGATACGATCCGAGTGACTTCATCTAAACTAATTGAAGACATCACAGAGAAACTTATAGAATTACGAAAAGAAAAAGCGATGGAAGAGGAAGAAATTATGGAAAGTGTTTCGGAGAAAGAAAGGGATGAAACTGAGCAGGAAGATCGAACAAATGAAAACAGTTTTTTTGAACGTACAGATGATTCTTATGCAATCTATCAATATGATAACACAGATGGAAATTGGGGATACAAATTCATGGGACTGAGCATCATAAGTAATATGGGATTATCTGTGGATGGGAAAGATTACCGTATGATGTTCATGGAGCAATTGCATGAACATGATTCTCTGGATGAATTATATCATAGGTTCAATGCTGAACGACCAGAAGGGTTTGATGGACATTCATTGTCTGTTTCCGACGTTGTTATAATGAAACGTAATGGAGAAATGAAAGCGTATTACGTGGATGATGTTGGATTTTCTGAACTTCCGGAATTCACGAAGCAAAGAGAGCAGATTATAGATAGGTCAAATGATTCTCCAGTTTATGCAGGAACACTGGAACAGGCGGTAAGACAGAAGGATGCGGATGCATATTTGGATTCAAGAAAATTAAATATTGATTGTAAAAAAGCGATAGAAGAAGCAATTCAAAAAAACTATGATGGAATACGTTTGAAGGATGATGTAGCGAAAGATGTTGTGAGACGTTTTGGAGAAGAACGTATGAATTTTGTGATGGCAAATACAATCCGGGAAAGCTTTTTAGAGGGACGATTTTCTAAGCAGAATAAAGAGTGGGCAGAACATATTAATATTCCGGAAAATATCAGTCATGGAAGGAACTTAAATCTTGATTATATAATTGAAAGTCATCCGGTTGTATTAGATGACTTTATTTCAATGGCAAGATTTGAAATTCGGATGCTGAAAATTGAACGGGCAATTGAAGATGCAGAAGTACCGATTACTGCAGATACAAATGATTATGTAGCAGATGGACATGAGGGAGCCTGGCATACGATTGAGGAAAGGAAATATGCCGGAGAGAAGTTCTTTCTCATGGAACATAATAAGTTCGGCTCAAATGTAGCAGAAATTATTGTGACAGAAAATGGACAACTTGTGGCAGAGGATTTGTGGAATGGGTTTGATAAGGGGGCATTGGAAGTTATATCAGAATATCTGCAGGACAAGGGGATATCAGAAGAGGAAATATACAAAGAACCGGATGAATTGGCATATAAAATTCATGATGGATATTTTTCTATTCACCGCACAGACGGAGGTTATGACTACACTTTCTATACGAAAGATTATGAAGATATAGATGGCGGTATCTATGATAATCCAGACAGTCCTATAAAGCAGGTGGTAGAGGATATTCTGGAAGATGCAGGAATTTCGTTAGATGATGCAGAATGGATGGATTATGAAGAGTTGGATGCCGAAGTTGAGCATGCAGAAGAAATTAAACAACTCGCTGTGGATTTAGATAAATTCAGTTATGAATATGATACATACGAGTATAAAGATAGCATTGAAGACAGAGAAGAGCAGATTGATAAACTTACAGAGGATATTTTGACGAGGAAAACAGATGATATAAAAAAATGGCTGATAGAGGTGTCGGAAAATTCAGAGATAGATAATGATGTCAGAACTGCACGCTCATTGTTTTCTCGTCTGGAAGAAGCGGAGAGAATATTTATATCTGACGAAACTAATGTCAGTTTCTATGCGGCTGAATGTATGGAATTTCCAGATTTTGGAGAACTTCATGAAAATCTTACTTTGGATGAAGCGATAAAAAAATATGAAAGTATTCCAGAAGAACGGATGCATGGGGTGAAAGGAATTGGATTTGAACTAGAAGATGGAAGTGATTACGAGGGCAAATATGGGTTGATGTATCATGGTCGGGTAGATCGAGAAAATGTTGAGATGATTCAATATTATAAAGATAATCCAGTGATTCAGAAAGCATTAGATGCATTGGAACAGTATTGCGAGACTTCTGCAGATAAGTCAGTAGAAAGACAACAAGAAACAAATAGAAAGAAAAAACAAAAGAGCATTTATCAAGGACTTCATAGATAGAAGTCTTTTTTGTTGTACCGAAATTCAGTACAGAGAGGATTTACTATGGCAACAACGTTATTGAAATTAAAAGAATTATCCCAACAAACAATTGAAGCGATTGTAAAAAGTCCGGATGCCTGGAAAAAATATTTAAATGCAGCACCAAATATTTTTCGATATTCTTTTGAGGATCAGCTTCTGATCTATGCGCAAGCACCAAAAGCAACAGCAGTTGCAACGTACGATGTCTGGAACAAAATTATGCACAGGGCAGTAAAGAAGGGAAGCTGTGGAATTGGTCTGATTCATACGAAAAGGCGGTATGAAAAGATTGATTATGTGTTTGACGTAACTCAGACAGCAGAAAAATATGATTCTCGATCCTTAAATATATGGAAAGTTACCGAAAAGAATGAAACTCTTGTTAGAACATATCTGCAGAATACGATTGATATTGAAGAAGGGATGGAATCTATCCCAGAGTTGCTACATGAACTAACCAGAGAAAGTGTCGATGATGTGATCGATGATCTGCAAGATGCGCTTAAAGAAGATGTTGAAGGCACATATCTGGAAGACCTGGAAGAAGATCAATTAAAACATGATTTTCAAGAACTGCTGGAAAATAGTATATTTTATGTCTGTTTGTCAAAATGTGGATATGATCCGGAAATGTATCTTTCCTCAGATTCTTTTCAGTTTATTACAAACTTCAATGATATTTCAGTGCTTCGACATTTAGGCTATGCTACGACTGAAACGTGTAATTCAATTTTGCATGGTATTACCGTATTCTTGATCAGAAATCAGAAAAATATAGATCAGAAAATAACACAACCGGAGACAACACCAGAAGTTTTAACAAAAATATCTGCAGAAAAGCGTGTACCGAATTTCGGTACGCAGAAAGAAGAACATGCAGAAGAGGAAGAACCAGATAATCATGTTTTGCGAACAGTACCAAAAGCTCCAGTTCGAGTAGATGAAGTGATCGAAGCAGATGATGACTATACACAATTAGAGTTCATTCCATCAGAAGCGGAACAAAGCGAACAAATCCAACTTGAAATTGCTTCACGTAAGACAGAGAATGATGCAGGGTATATCTTGGATTCAGAAATAGATGCGATATTGCGGCTTGGAGGAGGAGAGGAAAATTCACAGCATTCAATTGCTGCCCGTTTGATTAATGGTTTGGATAAGGAAGAATTTGCGGAATTCCTAAGCGGAGAATATGGTACTGGTGGTAAAGGGGTATACCTAAATAACCGAAAGATATCAGTGTGGTACGATCAAGACGGACTGCGATTTGCAAGAGGTGACTCGGCACAGGAACAATATGACCGGATTATGACATGGCAGGAAGTATCGGAGCGGATGATTTCCATGTATGAACAAGGAAATTTCCTGCCGAATTCCATTGTGACAGATGCAATGAAAGTAACAGGAGAAGAATATGCTGTCAGATTGGAATTAATGTTCCGGGATGCAGGTATCCTGCCGGATGAAATGCGGCATACCGAAGAATGGGGAGACACCATTCAAGCGATGCTGTATGAAAAGTCCGGACAAGAGAAGATAATGGAATTGTTTGACGAAATCGATCAGGCTTTTCAGGAAGATCCTTCTTTGCCAGGATGGATACAAAGTAATAATAAAAAATATCGTAGGATCTTTAAAGAATTAACACCAGATAGAAATCATTATGTCTTACAATCAATGGATATTGCTATTCCGCAAGAGCAGTTTATTACGGAAGATGAGATCTTATCCACATTGGGGAGAGGGTCTGGAGTGTCTAATGGAAAAGAACGGATTTATAACTATCTGACGGACATTAGTGAACAACATTCAGTCCAGGATAGAATAAAGTTTCTAAAAAATGAGTACGGAATCGGTGGACGAAAACCAGGAATCATAGGAGCATGGCATTCGTCTGAAGATCATGATGCGAAAGGTATTTTACTTGAAAAAGAATTTTGTGATAAAGTACAGCTCACCTGGAGCAGTGTATTACAACGGATTGAAGCATTAATTCAAAGAGATCAGTATTTAACAGAAGAGGAAGCAATAAACGTATGGTTTGACGATGCACAAAAGATTCAAAAGGATTTAGAGAATGTAGAATCACAAGAAATTGTACCGAATTTCGGTACACCGCAAACTATGGCAACTCAAAATGATCGTATCAGGGTTGCAATCGAAAGTACGGAAGACTTTGAAGACCGCAAAATAGGATTTTTTACTTTTCACTATCCAGATGGCAGAGTCGGAATTCGTTTCCGTCTTGTAAAAATTGGTGATCATGGAGTGCTACAGGCATATCCGCAGCCAACCCGGTTTTTTATTAATTTTGAAGCCATCAATGAATATATTCGGGAGCATGTCGATGAACTTGATGTCATTTCTTATGATGACATTGTACATGAAGCATGGGAAAAGCGGATACCGACAGAAATTGTTCCGGATATACAGCAGGAAGAGAATATAGAAAAACCACAGCAAGAAAAACAGGAAAATGAAAAAACAACCAAGGTGGGTAATTTCCATATCACTAACGAACAACTAGGAACAGGAACTCCGAAAGAAAAGTATCGGAGAAATGTAGAAGCGATTCAGCTATTGAAACAATTGGAAGAAGAAAATCGTCAGGCGGACAGATTTGAACAGGAAACACTTTCAAATTATGTTGGTTGGGGAGGACTTTCGGATGTGTTTGATGCAAATAAACAGAACTGGGCAGAGGAATATAATGAACTGAAGGAACTTCTTACAGATGCAGAGTATAAAGCGGCAAGGGAATCTGTTCTCAATGCACATTTTACACAGCCAGTTGTCATAGAAAGCATCTATAAAGCTTTAGAGCAAATGGGATTTAAGAGTGGAAACATTTTAGAACCATCTATGGGAATCGGCAACTTTTTCGGAGTCATGCCGGAGTCTATGCGTGAATCGAAATTGTACGGAGTGGAATTGGATGATATTAGTGGGCAAATTGCAAGACAACTCTATCCTGATGCCGAAATCCGGATTACAGGTTATGAAAATTCTGGTTATCCGGATGATTTTTTCGATGTTGCAGTGGGAAATGTACCGTTTGGCAATTACCAGGTCTATGATCGTAGATATGAACGTCATCATTTCATGATACATGATTATTTTCTTGCTAAAACACTAGATCAGCTACGAAGCGGTGGAGTGGCTGCGTTTATCACGTCGAAGGGCACGATGGATAAGAAAAGTGATACCGTCCGCTTGTATTTATCTCAAAGAGCCGAGCTTTTGGGCGCAATTCGACTGCCGAACACTGCGTTCAAAGCGAATGCAGGAACAGAAGTAACGTCAGATATTCTATTTTTCCAAAAGCGGGAAGGAATTTCTTATGATACTCCGGAATGGTTGCAGATTGGAGTAAACGAGGAGGGGATTGAGCTGAATCAATACTTCATCAACCATCCGGAAATGGTTCTTGGACATATGGAAGAAATCAGCGGTCCTTATGGGAAAGATACTGCATGTATGCCAATCGAAGGTGCAAGTTTAAAGGAACAACTAGAACAGGCAATCCGAAATATTCATGGAGAGATCTATGTAGAAGCAAGTACTGAAGCTGTATTAGAAGACAATAAGGAAGATATTCCTGCAGATCCAGATGTGAAAAATTACTCCTACACACTTGTAAAGGATCAGCTCTATTATAGGGAAAATTCCAGGATGTATCCGGTTGATCTTCCGAAAGCTACGGAAGAACGGGTTCGTGGAATGCTTGCGATCAGGGAATCTGTAAGAAAACTGATTGCATTACAAATGGATGAAAATGGTACAGATGAGGAGATTAAGGAAGAACAAAAACAACTGAACGATGTCTATGATGAGTTCTATAAAAAATATGGTGTGATAAGCAGTAAGGGAAATAAGAGAGCATTTTCCTCAGATGCTTCGTATTGCCTGTTATGTTCACTGGAAATATTGGATGAAAATGGAGAATTGGAACGAAAAGCGGATATGTTTTCCAAACGGACAATCAGCAGAGCAGTTCCGGTTACGAAAGTCGACACAGCAGTAGAAGCACTGGCAGTATCGATGAGCGAATATGCAAGGATTAATCTTTCCTATATGGCTCAATTAACGGATCGCAGCAAAGAGACAATTATAGAAGAGCTTCGGGGAGTTATTTTCTTCAATCCGGAGACGCAACAGTGGGAAAACAATGATGAATATCTTTCAGGAAATGTTCGGAGAAAATTAGCGGTTGCAAGAGAGTATGCCAAGGATGATTCACGGTATCAGGAAAATGTTCATGCTTTGGAAGAAATACAGCCGAAAGATCTTGATGCATCTGAAATTGAAGTACGGATCGGTGCAACCTGGTTAGATCCAGAGATTTACGAACACTTTATGGAAGACGTGTTTCATACACCGAGATATCATCTTAACAGCAAGCGTATTGCGGTATATTTTTCTAAGACAACAGGAGAATGGAGAATCAAAGGAAAACAATTGGATGGTTCTTCTAATACGATTGCCTACAATACTTATGGAACAGAAAGAATCAATGCCTACGAGATTCTTGAAGCCACTCTGAACCTTCATGATGCAAGAGTCTATGATCGTGTCGACCGTGACGGACAGATCAGATATGTCCTGAATAAGACAGAAACGATGTATGCAGCACAGCGGCAGGATTCTATGAAAGAAGCCTTTCAGGACTGGATTTATAAAGATCAGCAAAGACGGGAGACAATCTGTAAAACATATAATGAAAGATTTAATTCAGTACGTCCACGGGAATATGATGGAAGTTATTTGAAATTTCCTGGAATGAATCCAGAAATAGAGTTAAAACCACATCAGAAAAATGCGGTCGCACATCAGATTTATGGAAAAAACACCTTGCTTGCACATTGCGTAGGAGCGGGCAAGACTTATGAAATGGTAGCGGCTGCAATGGAGTCGAAAAGACTTGGCTTATCGCAAAAAGCACTATTTGTCGTGCCAAACCATTTGACGGAGCAGTGGGGAGCGGAATTCCTGCAGTTATATCCGGGAGCGAATATTTTAGTTGCAACGAAGAAAGACTTTCAGCCAATGAACCGAAAGAAGTTCTGTGCCCGTATTGCATTGGGAAATTATGATGCAGTAATCATTGGGCACAGTCAGTTTGAGAAAATTCCATTAAGTGACGAACGTCTGAAGAAAATGCTGGAAAATCAGATTGATGATATTCTTTCAGCAATTGAAGTGGCAAAAGAAAGTAATGCAGAGAATTTCACCATTAAGCAGATGGAAAAGACTAGAAAACAACTGGTTGTAAAGCTGGAAAATCTGAATAAGAAGGAAAGAAAAGATAATATTGTTACATTCGAGGAACTTGGAGTAGACAGGCTGTTTGTGGATGAGAGCCATTATTATAAAAACCTCTATCTGTATACGAAGATGAGAAATGTTGCTGGTGTATCACAGACTGAAGCACAAAAGTCAACAGATATGTTTAACAAATGCCAATATATCAATGAAGTAAATGGTGGGAAAGGAATTACTTATGCAACAGGAACTCCCATCAGCAATAGTATGACAGAGTTGTTTACGATACAGCGTTATCTGCAGATGGATAAGTTGCAGGAGGTTGGACTGACACAATTTGACAGCTGGGCGGCTACTTTCGGTGAGACGGTAACGGCAATTGAATTAGCACCGGAAGGAACGGGATATCGGACAAAGACTCGATTTTCCCGCTTTTTCAATGTCCCGGAGCTTATGAGTATGGTGAAAGAGGTTGCAGATATTAAGACATCAGACCAACTGAATCTGCCAGTTCCGGAAGTAGACTATAAAACAATTGTCATTATACCAACCGAAGAACAGAAAGAGTATGTAGCAGATCTGGGGGAACGTGCAGAACAGGTCAGAAATGGCGGTGTGGATTCTTCCATTGATAATATGCTGAAGATTACAAATGATGGACGTAAGTTAGCATTGGATCAACGGTTGATTGATGCTTCTTTCCCGGATGCTCCGGATGGAAAAGTAGCAGAGTGTGCAAGACAGTGTTATCAGATATGGAAAGATACAAAAGAAAAAAAGTCGGCACAGTTAATATTCTGTGATTTATCAACACCGAAAAATGATGGTACATTTAATGTGTATGATGACCTGAAAAGGAAATTGATGGATATGGGTGTACCAGAAAGAGAAATAGCCTATATTCATAATGCAAATACAGATATAAAAAAAGCGGAGCTGTTCACAAAAGTAAGAAATGGACAGGTTCGTTTTTTATTGGGGTCTACAGCCAAAATGGGAGCCGGCACGAATGTGCAGGACAGACTGATTGCTCTTCATCATTTGGATGTGCCTTGGAAACCTTCGGATATTGAACAACAGGAAGGACGTATCTTACGTCAGGGAAACCAGAATGAGAAAGTACAGATTTTCCGTTATGTTACAGAAGGAACGTTTGACAGTTATATGTGGCAGCTTTTGGAGAATAAGCAGAAGTTTGTTGGTCAAATCATGACAAGCAAATCACCAGTCAGAAGTTGTGAGGATGTGGATGAAGCAGTATTATCATTCGCTGAAATAAAAGCATTGGCTACCGGAAATCCATACATTAAGGAGAAGATGGAACTGGATATTGATGTTGCAAAACTGAAGGTGTTAAAAGCAAACCATAATGCCAATAGATACAGATTGGAAAATCAGATTGTACATGATTATCCTTTGAAAATCTCTAATGAAAAAGTAAGAATTCAGCAGCTGCAAGAGGATTTAAAATGCTACCAATCCTATCAGATAAAAAATCAAGATCGGTTTGAAATGATAATTGAAGACGTAACTTTTGATGATAAAGAGTTGGCAGGAAAGGCAATCAGGACAGCAGCCAAAAAAGAAAACAGGTTAGGTGAATCTGTTGAGATAGGAACTTACCAGGGATTTACTATGTTTGTCAGTTATAACCATATAAGCAATTCATATAATTTGAAATTACAGAATCAACGAAGTTATCTTATTGAGTTAGGTGAAAATGGTCTGGGGAATATTATACGAATTAATAATGCATTGGATAATATTCCAAAGCATATTGCAAGGGCAAAACAGAATCTGCAGACCTATGAATCACAGCTAGAGGATGCAAAAATCGAGGTAATGAAAGAGTTCCCCAAAGAAGCTGATTTAAAAGAAAAAACAGATCGTCTGTCGGAACTTAATGCACTTCTTAATATGGATCAATCCAATCATGAGATTGTTGCTGAAGAACAGATTGAAGAACAAGAAACAGCAGAAGTAACCAATAAAACGCAAAAAAATGAAGTTGTACCGAAATTCGGTACACGATAAAGGAGAAAAATTATGATTGAATCAAACAAAGAATTAGAACAGATTAAATCAGAGATGGAAGAAATCCGGAAGATGCTAGGAAAAATCAAAGAAAATACAGCATACTTTAAGGGCTTTATGGAAAAATATAATATTCCAATGCAGGAAGAAGAAAAGAAGGATATATCTGTATTACCAGAGGTGAAAACAGAATCAAAGCAGAGAAAACAGGTAAAAGCAGTTTCACCGAAATTATGATTGTACCGAATTTCGGTACAATCCATCAAATATGAGTAGAAATCATGAAGAAAAATAATTGACAGGAGTGGAGAAATGAACGAAGAATACAGAGATGCGGAAGAAGTCTTGATGGTGATCAAAAAGGCTACCATGTTTGCAGATCCAATTATGAAAATAGCAACGAAAGGGCTTGCAAAAATTGTGCAGTTTCTTGCTAGAATGGTGAAGGAGGAAATCATTGACAAAAGGGAATTTAAAGACTTCCAAAATTTTGCCAAACGAACAGAAGGAAACTTTGATGTATTTAATATTCCGATAGATCAAACAGGAGATGATATTAAATTAGAGGATATCGAGGAATTTGCGGACCTAAAGAAAAAAGGAGTACGCTTCTATGAAATGCCGGATCTAAATAAGGCTGATAACTATATACAGATTGCAGTATGCAGAGATGATGAAAATATTTTTGATCTATGGTATAAGAGGTATTTAAACAAAAAAATGGTTGGAGGAGAAAGAACGGAAGAAAGTTTGAATGCATTTACAGAAGGAAAAACAAGTATATTTAGTGTACCATTTGAAGGGAAAGAGGATGTGTATAAAGAAGATTTTGACAAATTAAAAATAAATTATAGTATATTACCAGATTTAAAGATCGGGGATGGAAATATACAGATTATTGTAGCAAACAGTGATATCCCGAAAGTACAACACTGGTATCAATTGTATCAGAAAGATATGCTTCAACGAGGAGAAAAAGTTCCAGATCTAAATATGATTGATATGTCTACCTATCAGAATACGGGAAAAATGTCTACAGAGGAATACATCAATACCGGGGATGAAAAAGTGAAGGAAGCAAATCAAAAATATGAAAAAGAAAAGTCGTCTGCTCCTAAAATAGCTTTAGATGAAGGAAATATGACATATGAGGATTACGAAGAAAATCAAATGTATCAAAAATTTACAATTGATCCGGATACATTAGTAAACCAATTAGACAAGGAAGCAATTAAATCTTTCAGAGAAGAAAAGTATTTTGTTAGCAGAATACCGGGAACTTTTGGAGAAAATGTACAATATTTGGTGATTCCAGGAGATCAAGTATTCCATTCTGTTGATTCAAAATACTATACGGCATTTTTGGAGAAAGATAAAAAGCCATTGATGTATGATAAAGGCTTGAAGCTTCCTATTAAACTCGAACGACGTCCATTTGCGAGTGAATTATATGAGAAGCATTATAATCTGTCGGAAAGAGAGCAGAAAGCAACAGATCGATCACAGAATAAAGCAGGAAAAACAGTTGAAAATACAGCTCGTAAGAAACCTGTAAAATCTCCGAAACCGCCTTTGAAAGCAAGATAATCCGGAGGGAGAATAGATGATTGAAAAAAGAAAAACTCCATGGGGAATCTTCCTTATTATTCTTGTAATATTGATCATTGGAGCGTATTTTGGCTGTGGATTGATGAAATTAGATGGTGTCACCATGTCAAATTACCAGGAAAAATTATTGTATATTGTAATGCATCCGTTACGAAACTGGTGGACAAATAAGACACCTGCTTTTATGGGAATTGTCTTTATAGCCTGGATCATGTTTATAGCCTATTATCTGGATCAGAATCGAAACTATCATTTTGGAGTGGAGAACGGTTCAGAACAATGGGCAGATGTAAATAAATTAAGTAAAACATTAAGAGATTCTAAGAATGAGAAGAATAATACTTATTTGAGTGAAAGGATTGCAGTGTCCAATAATGCTCTGTCGAACATGAATATGCTTGTAATTGGAGGTTCTGGTTCTTATAAAACAACCTCAGTATTAACACCGAATATATTATTAGCCGGAATGACAAATGTGATACTTGATATTAAGGGTGATCTATTGAGAAAACATGGTAATTATTTGAAAGCTCACGGTGTAACAGTGAAATCATTCAATTTGATCAATCCGGAAGAATCAGATCGTTATAATCCAATGTATTATCTTGAGACGGAAACCGATGTCATACGATTGATCACAAATATGCAGGCATCCGTTAAACCGCCGGATGCCCAAAAAGGCGATCCTTTCTGGGATGACGGAGTAGCGCTTTATCTGCAGTCGATGTTCTTTCATGAATGGCTGACAGCGAAAGAAGAGAATCGAAAACCAACACTGAATAATATTTTGAAACTTGTAAACATGGAATCGAAGCATGTTGGTGACGAAGATGATGATAGAACAGAATTACAGATAGAGATGGATCGGCTTGCTAAAAATCATGGGGGTGATTATCCGCCAGTGCGTGATTACCGTAAACTAAAAGAAGGTGCTGCAGAGACGGTACGTTCCATTATTATCATGGTGAATGCAATGTTGAGATTATGTGAAACATCTGCATTAAAACGATTATTCGAAGATGATGATATTGATATTCCAAGTCTTGGGTTGGGTGTGGATGGTAATCCGAATAAGAAAACAGCATTGTTTCTTGTCATGCCGGATAATGATCAATCGTTCAATTTCTTGATTTCTATGTTTTACACGCAATTATTTGATGTTTTGATCCGAATTGCAGACCATAAATGTAATGGAAGTCTGCCGATCCACGTCAGATTGTGGGCAGACGAGTTCTATGCAGGACCAAAACCAACAAATACGGAAGTCTTGATGGGAACAATACGAAGCAGAAATATGTCTATTGTTCCTATCCTTCAGTCGATCGCTCAAATTAAAGCAATCTTCCCACAAGATAAATGGGAGGTATTCCTGGATAACTGTGCTGTGATGATTTATCTGGGATCAGGACCTGCAGCATTTTCAACACATGAGTACATATCAAAACTTCTAGGCGAAATGACAATTGATACAAGAAATGATGGAGTTACTACGGGTGTTCATGGAAATTCAAGTCTTAATAATCAGAGAGCCGGAAGAGGACTGATGACTCCGGGTGAAGTAAAAAGAATGGATCGCAAGAAATGCCTTATCTTTATGGAAGGTCAGTATCCGATTATGGACTGGAAGAACCTTCCGTTTGATACAGCAGTATGGAAAGAATCTAAACGGCTCGCAGGAAATACAGGCTATAAACATCCTGTACGTGTTGTGTACAATCCAAAAACAATGACTTATCGAACAATCCGGAACAAACAGGACTTCCAGGTGCTTGATAAAAAAGATGTGGAGTTTTACAAAGAAGCTGAAAAGACGGATAGAAGCATTAAAGTCTGTGAAATAAATGAAGAAGATTTCCTATATTTGAATTTTGATACAAATCCTACTCCGACAGAAGAAGAACTGATTCAAATGTTTGAACAAAGTAAGAAAGATACTGGATTACAAGAAAAAGCAATAGAAATGGAAGAACAATCAACACAAGACAATATTTCCGTTGTACCGAATTTCGGTACAGAAGGAGTTGTTGAGGAAAAGCAAGAGGATGAATGGGATTTGTCCGGGACAATCAATCAGTGTATTCAGCGGTATGCAGAGCGACTTACGGAAGATCAATTAAATGAAATCTTGCTTGGATTGGAGAATGGACTCACTGAAGAAGAAGTAAAATCCTACTTTACATTTCCAGTAGAAAAAATGAACCAGTATCGCAGAGCATATCAGTTTATGCAATGATTGTGGGAGAGTAATAGGATTTCACCAATTATAGCCCCTGTTATCTTATGGGGCTATAATTGAAAGATGTGTTGGTCGGATTGTTAATAGTTTTGATCATATGTTGTTGTTTCGCCACTCCAAGTAATCTTACATGGTCGGTCTGGTTGAGCTGTATTGATCATGTATATTCGTGTAGCCCAACTAGAAAGTTCTGCAGAAATAATTGCTGCTATGATTATTTTTTTTATTGTTTTTCTTCTCATTTTTTTACCTCTTTTATAAGCCAATCTTTTTCGTTTTCTGTGCAAATTCCAAAACGTTCGTCTGTTCTAGTGAAATGATAATTAATATGGAAAATCTGTCTAAATATGATCTGGTATACTTCCCATTGAGCCTGGCACCAATCTGCAAGAGGTTTTGTTTTAACTTCACCTCTTAAAGCCCAGTCCCATGATTCTATACATTCCAGCAAATTGCTACCAAGTTCAGAATTTAAGAAATCTTCTTTGTTTAATTTCATAGGGGTACCTCCATAGCATGAATCAAATTAATACTTGTTTGCTTCTCTCTATAACTATATTATCACTAAAATTAGTGAATGTCAATAAAAAATCACTAATTTTAAAGAAAGAGAATTGACTAATTTTTCTTTTGATAGTAAACTATATCTAGAGTTATATGGGAGAGGTGAAAATATGTTAGAGTATAAGATCGATGTTATAAAGGAACTTGATAGAATAGGTGTAAATACGACAATAGCAAAAAAAACAGGGATTTTTGGGCAAACAACAATGAAAAAATTCCGTGAAAAAGATACATCTATAACATTGGATAACTTGAATAGATTATGCGCAGTACTGGAAATGCAACCAAGAGATATAATAAAATATGTAGAGACGGAAGATGACAGAAAAAAAATAATCTCTAAAATTAAAGAATAACGCATTGGAAATATTTTAGATAATACTTGGAAGATCAATAACTTACAAGTAGCCAGTGAGAACTGGAGAAAGGAGAGAGTATGGAAGAAATGACAAAAGAAGAGATGCAGAGATTCTTGAACAGAGAAGCTGAAAAAGGAACGACAGAATATGAAGCATTGAAAGCTCTTGCTGATATTTTGGGGATTAAGTTTCCAGAGCTGAAAGAAAACAGATAACAAAATAGGGCGGTCTTGTACCACTCTATACAGAAAATAGATTTTAGAAAAATTTTGAGGTGTAAATAATGAATGGAAATGTATGGGAAGAAGTTCTGAAGCAGTATGAAATGCTAGGCGTTGAAAATATAATTCCTGTGTCGCATATAAGGATAAAACCAGATATTGGAGTATTATTAGATGATAATGGTAATTTTGTAGGTGCAGCTATAATCACAAACGAAAGATGCTCCATTCCATGCACTATAGACTCAGAAAGCAGAACTAGTGGAACAACACCACATCCAATACATGATAATATGACTTATATTTGCGGAGAATATCCAGCTTATGAAAAACGACACGACGCATATATGAAGCAGTTACAAAACTATATAGAAAATGTAGATGATACTCTTGCGAAGAGTGTATATAGATACTTGAAAAAGGGAACAATCCGACTCGATATTGAAAATTTGACAAAACAAATAGAAAGCATATCAGAAGAAAAAGTAATGGTTGTATTTGCGACATTGAGCCATCGAGATACGATAAGCCGAAAATGGACAGAATACTATACATCTACGCTTGAAAAAAATGGTATCTGCGGAATAACAGGAGAAAAAGATCATATACCGGATAAATACCCGAAAGGAATACGAAATCCGTCTGATCAAACAAAATTATTTATCAGCAATCCACGAAAAATGGATTCAATACCTACAACTGTGCCTGGATATATAGCGTCTCAGAAAATTATACACACGTTACAATTTATGATATATGAAGGAAATTCCTGGGCATATCAAATACTAAAAGACAATATAGATACAATCCCGGAAACATGGAAGGAATGGGTGGAGGAATATCAAGCCAAAAATGGAATACAAAAAAAAGAGGTGGGAAGGAATAATGAATAGAACAAAAAAGGCTTGTATTAAATGTGGCAAGCCTTTTTATGGTGATCCAGATAAATTGTATTGCGATGATTGTGCAAAAGATATAAAAAGTAATGTTATGCGTAAAAGGACGTGTAAATTGTGCGGAGCCGAATTTCTTGGTGGTCCACGTGCGTTCTATTGTCCAGAATGTCGCAAAATTCGGCAAAAAGAAGCAAGGGAAAGAGCAAGAAAAAGGGGTGGAGCAGCTCGACCAATCGGAAGCATCGACAAGTGTGAATTGTGCGGAGCTGAATATATTGTCAATTCCGGTAGACAAAAATACTGTTCCGATAAATGCCAGTATGAGGCAGTACTAGAATGGCAACGGAAACACAAAAAGGACTATAACAAGACATCTGGACAAGATATTAAAAAAGCGGAACGCCGAAAAGAGAAAAAGAAAATCTGTATATATTGCGGTCGTGTATTCTCTAGTTCTTCGCCAACTAATTTGTGTTCTGATTATTGTCGGAAGAAAAATAGGCAGATTAAAGAATATCAATCAGAAATAAAACGTGGAAACAATGTAAATATAGACAGGTTACTGAACGAGCAGAAAGAATACCAATTGAAAGTCAAAACAGATGAAATAGAAAAAACAATATAAAATGTAATTCTGCCACAAATACAACAACAGAAATACACCGAAAACAGTGTTGACAATACACTGTTTTCGGTGTATAATATAGTCATAACAAAGAAAAGTCCTAAAAGGAGAAAAGACCATGACGATAGAAGAAATCAGAGATTTAATCAACGAAGCAGAATATGAATATATTGGAATTAGAGCAGATGAAAGAGATTATCAGATTGGTGAAATAATGGATAATTCGCATCAGCTTTTTGCTGATCCACAGTACAATGATGATTATACAGAATTATTATACCCATATATTTCGGAAGGCGTTTATGCCGGATTCTATGATGCCGGAGAACTTAACGGAACGTGTGCACTTGGAATAACAGAGAATAATATTGAAGAAATGCTTAAAAGAGTAATGTCCTATGGAAACAAATATTATTTAATTGGTGGAAATTCAATGGAATACGGATATGACGAAGACGAGATTATTATTAAGAATGCAGAAGTTATTGCAGTATTATAAGGAGAATGCGTTATGAAAGTAGAAGATAGAACAATGGATGCAAGAAAGGAAACAGTGAAATAGACAAGAGTGATTATCTGAGTAAAACGGCAGAGAGAATAGAAAGTTATTTGAGTGATTGAAATGGGAAAATTGATATATAAGATTGATGTGCTAGACACATTAAAAAAAGAAGGCTATCCACAAACCAGATTAAGAAAAGAAAAGCTGATTGGACAAGATGCGATACAGAAGATGAGAAAAGGTGATATGATAGGAATAAACGTACTGGCTACAGTATGCGAACTCCTTAATATGCAACCAGGAAATATTATAGAATATAGTAAGGAATGAGTATAATAAAATAAATGGAATAAAAAATAAAGTGTATTGTAAAGGACATTTAGACTGTGAGTTTAGATGTCCTTTAATTTATATGCCGAGTACGGCACTAATCTTACTCTATTACGAAGGATAGCTCCTTATATAGTATATGTAAACACTACCAAAAAATGGAATGAGAATATGTGAAAAACGCCCATTGAAAATCAATATAATACATAGTATTTTGTATACACGTATTTTTGTATTGATAATTATTATGTATAAAGGTTGGTGCGGTTTTACATGGAAAAGAAAAAATATAAACACATTACAGAATATGAGCGTATACAGATTGAAGCATTACGAAGAGCAGGTCGAACTATAACACAGATAGCAGAACAGTTACAGAAGAATTATTCTTCTATATGGAGAGAATTACAGCGTGGAAAATATATACATAGAAATAGTGAATGGATAGAGGAAGAACGCTATAGCTCTGATATTGCACAAGAAAAATGTGATAAAAACAAACTTGCACATGGCAAAGGACTAAAATTAGGCAAGGACTATGAATTTGTTGAATATATTGAACGGAAAATCTTGGAAGAAAAGAAATCTCTGCAGGTGGCTTTATATGATATTCGTCGTGAAAACTTGACTTTTGATACAGATGTGTGTCTGAGTACGCTGTATAATTATGTTCGATCGGGCATGTTCTACAATATAACAATGGCTGATATGCCAATGCCAAGAAAAAAGAAAAGAAAAAATCATAAGATAAAAAAGCAAAAACGGGCAAGTGTTGGAACGAGTATAGATCAACGTCCAGAAGAGATAAATAATAGGGAGACAATCGGACACTGGGAAATGGATAGTGTTGTAGGTCCTCAAGGAAAATCAAAAAAGACTTTCTTGGTTCTTACTGAAAGGAAAAGTCTGAAGGAAATTGTTGAGCCGTTAAAAGATCATACTTCAAATGAAGTGGTTCGTGCGTTGGATCGGTTGGAACGTGAGATGGGAGAGAAAAAGTTCAGAGAAACATTTAAGTCAATAACTGTGGATAATGGGATGGAATTTAGTGATTTTGATGGGATAGAACGCTCAAGAAGAAATAAAAAGAAAAGAACTACAGTATATTATTGTCATGCATATCGTTCCTGTGAACGTGCCAGAAACGAAAATCAGAATCGTTTTATAAGACGCTTCTACCCGAAAGGAGTCAACTTTGACCATATAACCAGAAAAGAAGTGAAAGAAATCGAAACATGGATGAATGACTATGCCAGAAAAATGTTTGATGGAAAGACTGCAGGAGAAGTCTATAAAGCCTTCCGAGAAGAAGAAATGGAGGTTAGAATGGCATAAGATGAGAAACTGAATATTAGAAAGAGCCTTTAAACGAGCTGAAGTTTAAAGGCTTAGTTGACGTTGCAACAACTATGTAATTCAATACACTTTGAGATCTGGCACAGTAGAAAATCTGCATGATTTTAAAGGAAAATTGGATAAAATTAAAGAATTGAAATTTTTTTAAAAAATATATGCAGTAACACTTGACAAATGCGCTTACTACATAAATCCAACCAAATTCTTTACAGAACAAAAAAAGCGTGGTAAAATCATAAGGATAGTGCTTTACAGAACTTAGTGTGTATCTGTAAATGCAAGTGAATTTATATAAAATACATTGATACAATAGAAAAGGAGAATCAGAATATGTCAGGACATTCTAAATTTGCGAATATCAAGCATAAGAAAGAAAAGAATGATGCAGCGAAAGGAAAGATTTTTACAAAGATCGGACGTGAACTTGCAATTGCTGTTAAGGAAGGTGGAAGTGCTGATCCGACAAACAACAGCAGACTTCGTGATGTTATTGCAAAAGCAAAAGCAAACAACATGCCGAATGATACAATCGAGAGAAATATCAAAAAAGCTGCCGGAGAAGGAACTGCTGATAACTATGAGCGTATTACATATGAAGGATATGGACCGAACGGAACCGCTATTATCGTTAAGACTCTTACAGATAACAAGAACCGTACAGCTTCCAATGTAAGAAATGCATTTACAAAGGGAAGCGGAAACGTAGGAACACCTGGATGTGTATCTTTCATGTTCGATGAAAAAGGACAGATCATTATTGATAAAGAAGAGTGCGATATGGACTCTGATGATCTTATGATGACTGTACTTGATGCAGGTGCTGAAGACTTTAACGAAGAAGAAGACAGCTACGAAGTATTAACAGCACCGGAAGACTTCAGTGATGTTCGTCTGAAGATGGAAGAAGCCGGAATCCCTATGGTTTCTGCTGAAGTTACAATGATTCCACAGACATATGTTGATCTTACAAAAGAAGAAGATATTAAAAACATCCAGAAAACACTTGATCTTCTTGATGAAGATGATGATGTTCAGGACGTATACCATAACTGGAACGAATAATCAGTTATAAGAAATGGGGGACAATGATGAGTAATTACAAGATGGAAACTAAATGTGTACAGTCCGGTTACAATCCGGGAAACGGTGAACCACGTGTGCTCCCGATCGTACAAAGCACAACCTTCCGTTACACCAGCAGTGATCAGATGGGAAGACTTTTTGATCTTGAAGAGTCCGGATATTTTTATACAAGACTTCAGAATCCGACGAATGATGCAGTAGCAGCAAAGATCTGTGATATGGAGGGTGGAGTAGCAGCAATGCTGACTTCTTCCGGACAGGCAGCAAACTTTTATGCGATTATGAATATTGCTGAAGAAGGTGATCATATCGTATGTGCCTCTGCCTTGTATGGCGGTACTTACAACCTGTTTGCTCATACAATCCGCAAGATGGGAGTAAAAGCAACTTTCGTAGACCCAGACTGCACAGAGGAAGAACTGAATGCGGCATTTCAGGAGAATACGAAAGCTGTTTTTGGAGAAACTATCGCCAATCCGGCATTGACTGTTTTTGATTTTGAGAAATTTGCAAAAGCTGCACATGCACATCATGTTCCGTTAATCGTAGATAATACATTTGCAACACCGATCAACTGTCGTCCTTTTGAATGGGGTGCAGATATTGTTACTCATTCAACTACAAAATACATGGATGGACATGCAGCCTGTGTTGGCGGTGCAATCGTTGACAGCGGTAACTTTGACTGGGCTGCTTACGGAGACAAGTTTGCCGGACTTACAACACCGGATGAGACTTATCACGGAATTGTATACGCAGAAAAGTTTGGCAAAGCTGCTTATATAACAAAAGCAACATCACAGCTGATGAGAGATCTTGGATCGATCCAGTCTCCTCAGAATGCATTTCTTCTGAACCTTGGACTTGAGAGCCTTCATTTGAGAATGCCAAGACATTGTGAGAACGCTGTAAAGATGGCACAGTATCTCCAGGGACACGAGAAAGTGGCATGGGTAAACTGCCCATCACTTCCGGGAAGCAAGGATTATGATCTTGTTCAGAAATATATGCCGGATGGAACATGCGGTGTTATTACTTTTGGATTAAAGGGCGGAAGAGAAGCAGCAGTTAAGATGATGGACAAACTGAAACTGGTTGCGATCGTAACTCATGTAGCAGACGCAAGAAGCTGCGTACTTCATCCTGCAAGTCATACACACAGACAGATGAATGAGCAGGAACTGTTGGAAGCAGGTGTACAGCCAGATCTGATTCGTTTCAGTCTTGGAATTGAGAATATCGAAGATCTGATTGCCGATGTAGAACAGGCACTGGAAGATTAATATAAATAACATATGATTCAGGAGGTATGGATTCCCATGATTTTGTATCCATACCTCCTGTTTTTTGTATCCGAATTGCAGCTTTTAAACAGTAGTTAGCTCTTTTGCCTAAATTGTGGAGATTGATATGCAGAATTGGATACAATACATATTTTCCCGTATTCTGTGCATTCTAGTAATAGTATTTATTTACTTTCAACAGGAGGCATATTGATATGAGCGAGGAAAAAAAGCAAAAATCAGATGAAATCAAAGAATTTGGTGCGTTAATGTTAAATGAAAATAAAAAGAATTACAAAATTCGTCTTCTGACAATTATAGGTGAAATTGAAGGACATGAAACAGTATCAAATAATACAAAAGCAACAAAGTACGAACATTTACTTCCACAACTGGCTGAAGCTGAAGAAAGCGATGAAGTAGAGGGAGTTCTCATTTTATTAAATACACTGGGTGGAGATGTGGAAGCTGGACTTGCAATTGCGGAAATGATAGCTTCTTTGGGAAAACCAACCGTTTCTCTTGTCCTTGGTGGAAGTCATTCTATTGGCGGTCCTCTTGCTGTTTCGGCAGATTATTCCTTTATTGTACCGACAGGAACCATGGTTGTTCATCCGGTTCGTTCAAACGGTACTTTTATCGGTGTGACACAGAGTCTGAGAAATATGGAACGTACACAGGACAGAATTGCCAGATTTATTGCTGCACACTCTAAAATCACAGAAAAACGTCTTGTTGATCTGATGTTGAACCCTACGCAGCTTGTAAAAGATGTAGGAACACTGTTAGAAGGAGAAGAAGCTGTAAGAGAAGGGATCATCGACGAAGTCGGAGGCATTCACCAGGCATTTAAAAAACTCTATGAATTGATTGATGAAAAACGGGAAAAACCTTCGGAAATGTAAATATAGAACAAAAAAATGGCATCTGATCACAGAAATTTTGTAATGACATGAATTTTAATTGATGTTATACTTGAAATAGTATGTATTCAATCTATCGTTTGATTGAATCAGTACAATGGTATAATAATTAAGGGGGAATCAGATGGCTGCAAAATCTACAAATACGAAAAAAAGTTCTACGAACAACACAGCGAAAGCAGCAAAAAATACAACAACTAAGAAAACATCGACAGCAAAAAAAGCTTCTGCCTCCACAAAGAAAAGTTCTGGCAGTAAGACAAAAAGAACTTCAAATCATATAAATACAGCACAAAGTCAGGAAATTCGTTCAGAAATCCTTCTATTGGGTTCCCTTGCCATCTGTATCCTTCTTATCCTGAGTAATTTCGGTATGGGTGGCATAGCGGGAGGAGCAATTTCTTCTGTAGGATTTGGACTTGTAGGAGCAATGGCATATTTATTTCCATTTGTATTTTTCGGAGCAGTTGCTTTTTATATTTCCAATAAAGGAAATCCTCATGCTTACATAAAAGTAGGTGCCGCAATTGTTCTGGTCATTCTCCTTTGTGGAATTTTAGAATTGATGTTTCATCCATATACTGCCGGGACATCTGTTTTATCTTACTACAAAGATTCCAGCGCTGATAAAAATGCGGGTGGATTACTTGGCGGAATTCTGATCAGTATTTTATGTCCACTGATCGGAGAAGCAGGTACTTATGTTATTTTGATCATTTTCTCAATCATTTGTATCATTCTGGTAACAGAACGTTCTTTATTAGCTCCACTTGGAAGACATGGAAAGAAAGCTTACCAGGAAGTGAAACGGAAACATCAGGAAACTGCTGAGATCCGTACACTTGAGAGGGATGCCCGTAAAGAGGCACTTGCGTTGAAACAAAGAGAAAACGCCGAAACTTCACAGGCAGATGTATCTTCTCCAAGCGAGAAAAAGAAACGTACAAAGCGGACAGACCTTAAAGCATCAGGTATCACGTTCGCAACAACGCTTCTTTCGGAAGAAGAATCACCTGTTGGTGGCTTTGGACATACTCCAAAATCACCTGAAATGACAGAACTTGTCCCGGAGAAAGAGCCAGATTCAAAAGATCTGACGGATTCCTTTGAAGATCATTTTGTCATTAACAGAGCAGAGCCGGCAATGGATGTACAAGAAGAGATTCCGTTTGACGATGCACTGCATCTTGAACCGGTGCAGACACCCGCTTCCCGACAAGAAAATGAGATGCGTTCTGAACATGATCCGGCTGCGGATCCTATGATTGAAAATAGCCCGGAGATAAAACAGGAGCATTCCAGAAAAAGCAGCAAAAAAGACGCGCAGGCGGTTGCCGCAGAGACAGCCAGTGTAGAACAGACCATACGGGAACAGGAGCAAAAGCCACGGCCGGTTTATCATACACCTCCGCTGAATCTGTTAAAGAAGGGGAAGAAAGGCGGCGGTGATTCGGATGAACACCTTCGTGCCACGGCTTTAAAACTGGAACAGACACTACAGAATTTTGGAGTTGGAGTACATGTAACAAACGCAAGCTGTGGTCCATCTGTTACAAGATATGAACTTCAACCGGAACAGGGCGTAAAAGTAAGCCGGATTGTTGGACTTGCAGATGATATCAAGCTAAATCTTGCAGTTGCAGATCTGAGAATTGAAGCTCCAATCCCTGGTAAAGCCGCGGTCGGTATCGAAGTTCCGAACAGTGAAAATACAGCGGTTATGCTTGGAGATCTGCTGGAGTCAAAAGAGTTCAAAAACAGTAAATCGCCAATTTCATTTGCAGTTGGTAAAGATATTGCCGGAAAGGTTGTTGTGACTGACATTGCCAAGATGCCGCATCTTCTTGTTGCAGGTGCAACGGGATCCGGTAAATCTGTCTGCATCAACACTCTGATCATGAGTGTTATTTATAAGGCAGATCCTGATGATGTTAAACTGATCCTTGTCGATCCAAAGGTTGTGGAACTAAGTGTATATAACGGAATTCCACATCTGATGATTCCGGTTGTCACAGATATGAAGAAGGCGGCAGGTGCTTTGAACTGGGCAGTTGCTGAGATGGAAAAGCGTTACAAACTTTTTGCACAGTACAATGTACGTGATTTAAAGGGCTTTAATGAAAAGGTCAAACATGGGGAAACCGGACCGGAGATTCAGAAAAAGCTTCCTCAGATTGTAATTATCATTGACGAGCTTGCTGATCTTATGATGGTTGCTCCGGGAGAAGTAGAAGGTGCTATCTGTCGTCTGGCACAGTTGGCCAGAGCAGCGGGACTTCATTTGATTCTTGCAACACAGAGACCATCTGTAAATGTTATTACCGGATTGATCAAAGCAAACATGCCTTCCCGAATTGCTTTTTCTGTATCATCAGGTGTCGATTCAAGGACAATTATCGACATGAATGGTGCCGAAAAGCTCCTGGGAAAGGGAGACATGCTCTTTTATCCATCCGGATATCCAAAACCTGTCAGGGTGCAGGGCTCCTTCGTTTCAGACGAAGAAGTTCAAAAAGTTGTTGATTATTTGATTGACAAGAACGGAAATACCTCGTACAGTAATGAACTAGAAGAACAGATTTCAAGCAGCGCAGATCTTCCGGGGCAGGGGATGCTTCCGGGACAACAGGACAGCGAGAACAGCAGGGATGTCTATTTTGCAGATGCAGGAAATCTGATCATCGACAAGGAAAAAGCATCGATTGGTATGCTTCAGAGGATGTTCAAGATTGGTTTCAACCGTGCTGCCAGAATTATGGATCAGCTATGTGAAGCCGGTGTTGTAGGTCCGGAGGAAGGAACAAAACCAAGAAAAGTGCTTATGACAAAAGAAGAATTTGCAGAATATATGCAGAATCAGACTTCGTAAAATCTAAAAACACCAAAAGTGATACAAAGGAGAGGGAAAGATGAAAACAGATATTCAGATTGCACAGGAAGCAGAAATGAAACACATCAAAGAGGTAGCGGTACAGGCCGGTATTTCAGAAGATGAACTTGAATTTTATGGAAAATATAAGGCAAAACTTTCCGATGAACTCTGGAACAGAATCAAAGATAACGAGGATGGAAAGCTTGTACTTGTAACAGCAATCAATCCTACTCCGGCCGGAGAAGGTAAGACTACAACATCTGTAGGTCTCGGACAGGCATTTGCAAAACTTGGAAAAAAAGCAATGATCGCACTTCGCGAGCCATCTCTCGGACCATGTTTCGGAATCAAAGGTGGAGCAGCCGGTGGCGGATATGCCCAGGTCGTTCCTATGGAAGATCTGAACCTGCATTTTACAGGAGATTTTCATGCGATCACTTCAGCAAACAACCTTCTTGCAGCAATGCTCGATAATCATATCCAACAGGGAAATACACTTGGTATTGATCCAAGACAGGTTGTATGGAAACGTTGTGTCGATATGAATGATCGTGTTCTCAGAAATATTGTTGTCGGACTTGGACGCAAAACAGACGGTATGGTCCGTGAAGATCATTTTGTCATTACAGTGGCATCTGAGATCATGGCGATCCTCTGTCTTGCAGATGATCTTGCTGATCTTAAACGCAGACTTGGAAGAATCATTGTTGCTTACAATTTCAAGGGAGAACCTGTTACAGCAGATGATCTTCAGGCAACAGGTGCTATGGCTGCACTTCTGAAAGATGCGATCAAGCCAAACCTGATCCAGACACTTGAGCATACACCGGCATTAGTACATGGCGGTCCATTTGCTAACATTGCACATGGCTGCAATAGTGTACGTGCAACAAAGATGGCTCTGAAGTTAAGTGACATCACTGTCACAGAAGCCGGATTTGGTGCAGATCTTGGCGCTGAGAAATTCTTTGATATCAAATGCCGTATGGCAGGTCTGAAACCAGACGCAGTAGTTTTAGTTGCAACAGTACGTGCATTAAAGTATAACGGTGGTGTTGCGAAGGCTGACCTTGCAGAAGAGAACCTGGATGCCCTTGCAAAAGGTATTGTAAATCTTGAGAAACATATTGAAAATATTCAGAAATACGGTGTACCGGTAATCGTTACACTGAATTCATTTGTAACAGATACGGATGCTGAAAATGCATTTATTGAAAAATTCTGTCGTGAACGCGGATGCGAGTTTGCCCTCTCAGAAGTGTGGGAGAAAGGCGGAGAAGGCGGTTTAGATCTTGCGCAGAAGGTTCTTGAGACACTTGAGACAAAAGAAAGTGATTTCCATACGCTTTATAATGATGAGCTTTCTCTGAAAGACAAGATCTGTACAATCGCACAGGAGATTTACGGCGCACATGATGTTGTATATGAACCTGCAGCTGAGAAACAGCTCGCCAAGATTGAATCTATGGGATTTGGTTCTTTCCCGATCTGTATGGCAAAGAATCAGTATTCTCTTTCAGATGACGCTACAAAGCTTGGAAGACCTGAAAACTTTGATATTCATATCCGCGAGGTATATGTAAGTGCAGGAGCCGGTTTTGTTGTCGCACTGACGGGCGCTGTTATGACAATGCCTGGACTTCCAAAAGTTCCTGCTGCAAACGGAATCGACGTTACAGATGACGGAAAGATCACCGGACTTTTCTAAAGTTTTTTATGATTGGCTGCCGGTCATAGTATTTTTTGACCGGCAATGCCAATTGTTTTCGTGGAGTTAGATAATTAATTAAGGAGATACACATGGCACAGTTGATAGATGGTAAATTAATCTCTCAGCAGATTAAAGATGAGTTGAAAGAAGAAGTAGCACAGTTTAAGGCAGAAGGCATTGATATTTGCCTTGCTGTTATTCAGGTGGGAAGTGATCCGGCTTCTTCTGTATATGTCAGAAACAAGAAAAAGGCATGCGCCTATATCGGGGTAGAATCCAGATCATATGAACTTCCGGAAGAGACTTCGGAAGAAGAACTGATTAAGTTAGTAGAAGAATTAAATGCAGATGAAGGCGTAAATGGAATTCTTGTACAGCTTCCAGTACCGGATCATATTGATGAAGATAAGATCATCCGTACGATTTCACCCGATAAGGATGTAGATGGATTCCACCCTGTAAGTGTTGGAAGACTCTGGATCGGAGAAAAAGGATTTTTATCCTGTACTCCGGCCGGAATCATTCAGCTTTTGAAAAGATCTAATATTTCAATCGAAGGAAAAGAATGTGTGATCATTGGACGAAGCAATATCGTCGGTAAACCAATGGCAGCCCTTTTGCTTCGTGAAAACGGAACTGTAACCGTTGCACATTCCCGAACAAAAGATCTTAAAAAAGTAGCAAAACGAGCAGATATCCTGATTGTTGCAATTGGAAAAGAGCGTTTTATCACATCTGAATATGTCAAAGAGGGAGCTGTTGTCATCGATGTAGGAATGCATCGTGATGAAGCGAACCGCCTTTGCGGAGATGTTGATTTTGCGGATGTTGAACCTCATTCTTCTGCAATTACGCCGGTACCGGGCGGTGTTGGTCCAATGACAATTGCGATGCTGATGAATAATTGCGTTGAAACAGTTCGTAAATAGGAGGAGCTTGTAAATGAGGTGTACACATTGCGGAGCAAATATACCAGACAATCAGTTGATTTGTCCCGTATGCGGTGCTGAAGTACAGATTGTACCAGATTATAACCCTCTGGAAGACGTACTCGCACGCGAAGTGAAAGGCTCAGTAGCCGGAGCTACACGTCAGATCCAGGCAGATGTAGTCCGCAGGCAGAATGTGAGCCAAAACCAACAGAACAGAAATCGGCAAGATCAACGATCAAATCCCAATTCCACACGCGTCTTAAGCCAGGCGGAACTGGATAAAGTAAGAGAAGAGCGAAGAGAACAGCTACGACGCCAGAGAGCGCAAAGACAACGTCAGAAAACAGATGCAAAGCGTTATCAGGATGCCCGTCAGTCAGCAGAGAATCTGCGCCGGACATCTACTGAAAGCAGACGCCTGCAGCAGATCAAAAAACAAGAAGCTGCCAGAAAAAAACGCCAAAAATTACTTACGGTTTTTTTCCTGCTCATTCTTCTGGTTGGTGTCGGAATTTATATCGGATATCAGAATTCCTATACAGGCATGATCAAAAAAGGGAATGCCGCACTGCAGAATAGTAACTATACTTCTGCAGAGAATTATTTTAACAGAGCAATTATAAAGGATAAATCAAAGGCAGAGGCTTATACCGGACTTGCTAATATCTATGTTGCCCAGGAGGATCTAGACAGTGCAGAGAGCGTCTATCTCAACGCACTAGAGACACAACCGTCGAATGTAAATCTCTATAAAGCTGCAGTAAAATTCTATGAGAAAACAGAACAGCCGAATAAGATTTCTGATCTCCTGCAAGATTGTGAAGATAAGAATGTATTATCTGCTATGAATGATTATGTTTCATCTGCTCCTGAATTCAGTTTGAAAGAAGGCACCTATGACGAAGTACAGCAGGTAACATTAACATCTGCTACAGGCGGAACGATTTATTATACAACAGATGGTTCTGATCCGACGGAGTCAAGTACAGAATACAAAGAAGCTGTTTTGCTTCAGTCCGAAGGTGACACAGAGATCCGTGCAATTGCTGTTAATAAAAAGGGAATACCAAGTGCTGTTTCCAGTGCGAAATATTCCATTGAATTTCCACTTGTAGACGCTCCGGCAGTTTCTCCATCAACCGGACAATATAGTACAGCCTCTCAGATCACGATTACGGTACCGGATGGATATACGGCATACTACACGATGGACGGTTCAACTCCAACCACATCCTCTGAGAAATATACTGACCCGATTGATATGCCAGAAAATTCACAAACAACTTTTTCAGCAATTCTCGTGAACGATAAAAATGGAAAAGCAACGGAAGCAACAACACGAAACTATATTACTACATATTAAGTAAACTGTGTAAAGTAACTAGAAAGCAACCTTGATTTTGGAAAATGTTATGTAAATTTTCCAAAATAGGGTTGCTTTTTTTAGCATACAGAGTTATAATAATATCTGTTAAAAAAATAACAATACTACATAAAAAAGGAGAGATTTGTTATGAGTAGATTTTGCTTACCAAGAGACATTTATCATGGAAAAGGATGTCTGGAAGAACTGAAGAACCTGAAAGGAAAGAAAGCCATTCTTGTAGTTGGTGGCGGTTCTATGAAACGTCAGGGATTCCTGGATAAAGCAGTTAATTATCTGAAAGAAGGCGGAATGGAAGTTCAGCTGTTTGAAGGAGTTGAGCCAGATCCGTCAGTTGAGACTGTTATGAAAGGTGCAGAAGCAATGCGTGCTTTCGAGCCGGATTGGATCGTTGCTATGGGTGGTGGATCACCAATCGATGCAGCGAAAGCTATGTGGGCATTCTATGAGTACCCGGAGATCTCCTTTGAAGACCTGATCACACCATTCAGCTTCCCGGAACTGAGACAGAAAGCTAAATTTGCAGCAATTCCTACAACTTCAGGAACAGCTACAGAGGTTACAGCATTCTCAGTTATCACAAACTATCAGACTGGTGTGAAATATCCACTGGCTGACTTCAACATCACACCAGATGTTGCAATCGTTGATCCTGACCTTGTTGCAGGACTCCCGGTTAAACAGGTTGCATATACAGGTATGGATGCTCTTACACATGCAATTGAAGCATATGTATCCACACTGAACGGACCTTTCACAGATCCACTTGCACTGCAGGCAATTGAGATGGTTCTTGATTATCTGCCAGGATCTTACAAATGTGATATGGTTGCAAGAGAGCAGATGCATTATGCACAGTGCCTTGCAGGAATGGCATTCTCTAATGCATTACTTGGTATCGTTCATTCAATGGCTCATAAAACAGGTGCTGCATTCTCTACAGGACATATTCCGCACGGATGTGCTAATGCAATTTACCTTCCATACGTTATCAAATACAACGCAAAAGACGTTGTAGCTGCAAAACGTTATGCTGAAATCGCACGCAGAATGGGACTTGCCGGAACATCTGAGCAGGCTCTGATCAACAGCCTTGTTGAGAAGATTGATGAGTTCAATGTAAGACTGAACATTCCTAAGACTCTGAAAGACTTCGGAATCAATGAAGAAGAATTCAAAGAAAAAGTTGACAAGATTGCAGAACTGGCTGTAGGAGATGCCTGTACAGGATCCAACCCACGTGCAATCGATCCTGCTGCTATGGCTAAACTTCTTACATGTACATACTACGGAACAGAAGTTGATTTCTAAAATCAAAAATTAATAAAGGTTTCAGTGTTTTTATAAAATAAGATAACGCTGTAAACTTGTCTTAAACAATACGGGTAGATGCATGAAATTGTGTGTCTGCCCGTATGTTTTACTTGAATTCATAGCTGAAGTGTCGTATTATTAACAAAGAGCGAGTTGTTATTGTTTACACAATATTTGAAGACAATAACGTCGATTTATTTACAAGGAGGAGAAACATGTATAAGATATTAAAAGCTGAAAAACTGGCTGATAAGATTTATCTGATGGATGTTCATGCACCACGTGTAGCAAGTCACTGTCAGCCTGGTCAGTTTGTCATCGTTAAAATGGACGAGAAAGGCGAACGTATTCCGCTGACAATCTGTGATTATGACAGAGAAGCAGGAACAATCACAATCGTCTTCCAGGAAGTTGGAGCTTCTACAGTAAAAATGGGAGAACTCAAAGCCGGAGACAGTTTCCGTGACTTTACAGGTCCGCTTGGATGCGCTTCTGAGTTTGTTCATGAAGACCTTGAGTCCCTTAAGAATAAGAAGATGCTATTTGTAGCCGGTGGAGTTGGGGCTGCTCCGGTTTACCCACAGGTAAAATGGTTGAAAGCACACGGAATCGATGCTGATGTTATCGTTGGTGCTAAGACAAAAGATATGCTGATCCTTGAAGATCAGATGGAAGCTGTTGCAGGCAACTACTACCCATGTACAGATGACGGTTCTTACGGACACGCAGGAATGGTTACAACTATGGTAGAAGAACTTGTAAACAACGGAAATAAATACGATGTCTGCGTTGCAATCGGACCGATGATCATGATGAAATTCGTCTGTCTCTTAACAAAGAAACTTGAGATTCCGACAATCGTCAGCATGAACCCGATCATGGTAGACGGAACAGGTATGTGTGGTGCCTGCCGTCTTCAGGTTGGTGATGAGATCAAATTTGCATGCGTTGACGGACCAGAGTTCGACGGACACCTTGTTGACTTTGATCAGGCAATGAAGAGAAGCCAGATGTACAAATCTGAAGAAGGACGCGCAATGCTGAAGCTTCAGGAAGGCGATACACATCACGGCGGATGCGGACATTGTGGAGGTGACGAATAATGGCTGATATGATGAAAAAAGTACCTGTAAGAGAGCAGGATCCAAAAGTACGTGCAACAAACTTTGAAGAAGTTTGTCTCGGTTATAACAAAGAAGAAGCAATGGAAGAGGCTACAAGATGCCTTAACTGTAAGAATGCAAAATGTATCCAGGGCTGTCCTGTATCCATCAACATTCCGGCATTTATCCAGCAGGTAAAAGAAGGAAATATCGAAGAAGCTTACAAGATCATTGGTAAATCCAGTGCACTTCCGGCTATCTGTGGACGTGTTTGCCCGCAGGAATCCCAGTGTGAAGGAAAATGTATCCGTGGAATCAAAGGTGAGCCTGTTTCTATCGGAAAACTGGAGCGTTTCGTTGCTGACTATGCACTTGAGAACGATATCAAACCAGAAGGTGCTGAGACTATGAACGGTCACAAAGTAGCCGTTATCGGTTCTGGTCCGTCCGGACTTACATGTGCCGGAGACCTTGCAAAACTCGGATACGATGTAACAGTATTCGAAGCATTACATGAGCTCGGTGGAGTACTTGTATATGGTATTCCTGAGTTCCGTCTTCCAAAACAGAAAGTCGTTGCGAAAGAGATCGAGAAAGTAAAAGAGCTCGGTGTTAAATTCGAGACAAACGTTGTTATTGGTAAATCCACAACCATCGATCAGCTGATGGAAGAAGAAGGATTCGAGGCAGTATTCATCGGATCCGGTGCCGGACTTCCAATGTTCATGGGAATTCCGGGAGAGAATGCAAACGAAGTATTCTCCGCAAATGAATACCTGACAAGAAGTAACCTCATGAAAGCTTTCCGTGATGATTACGATACACCGATCGCTGCCGGTAAGAAAGTAGCCGTTGTTGGTGGTGGTAACGTAGCTATGGATGCTGCAAGAACAGCTCTTCGTCTCGGCGCAGAAGTTCATGTAGTATACAGAAGAAGTGAAGCAGAGCTTCCTGCAAGAGCAGAAGAAGTTCATCATGCAAAAGAAGAAGGAATCATCTTCGATCTTCTTACAAATCCGAAGAAGATCAATGTTGACGAGAACGGTAATATCACAAGCATGACAGTGATTAAGATGGAACTTGGTGAGCCAGATGCATCCGGAAGAAGACGTCCGGTTGAAATCGAGGGATCCGAGTACGACATCGAGGTTGATACAGTTATCATGTCTCTTGGTACATCACCGAACCCGCTAATTTCTTCTACAACAAAAGGTCTGGAGACAAACCGCAGAAAATGTATCGTTGCGGAAGAAGAGAACGGACAGACATCTAAAGAAGGCGTATTTGCCGGTGGAGATGCTGTTACAGGAGCTGCTACAGTTATCCTTGCTATGGGAGCTGGTAAAGCAGGTGCCAAAGGTATCGATGAATATCTGAGAAATAAATAATTGAAGGAAGATTGTACATAGGAGCGTAAGCTTCTTTGAGAAAATCGGAATTTAAAAAATATCCTGACAGGATGCAGAAAAATCTGTGCTTGTCAGGATATTTTTTAAATAACTGGAAATTTCAAGGTAATAGAGTAAGTATCGGATTCAATATTTACCTGACAAAGTCCATGCATCTGATGCATCATAGCATGTATATTTTTGACACCAATACCTGTCCCGTGTACAAATTGATCAGGAACAGCGATCGTATTTTGGATGGTAATACAGGCAGATGTCTTAGTGTATTCGGAAATCAGAAAAACCGGCAGATCAGGATGGGCATATTTTTTAATATTAGAAACAAGATTATCAATAATCCGTCCAGCAAAATCTGTGCATATTTGTATCTGTACCGGTTCCCAGTAGAGTTTTTCTATAGAAACATGATATCCGTCCATTTCCAGTAATCCACATAGTTCGGAAAGGTATTCTCCTAATGCATATTCTACATTTTCCGGCTCCTCTAATTTCATAGGATTCTCTGAGTTGATTAGAAAAAAATCAAAGAGCTGGTTAGATAAATCACGTATCTGTGTTGTCTTGGCATAAGCTTTACTAATGTAGTCTGTGCATTCATTCAAGGAATTTTGCTTTCTGGCAATTTCTAAAAATGTCATAAGACCAGTTAAAGGTGTTCTTAAGTCATGAGCCATACTAAGTACAAGTTGGTCCTGGGCGGATTTCATTTGAGCCTCCTTTAGTTGCTTTTCAATCAAGGAAAGACGCATTTCGTTTAAGCCATGTGCAAGAGTGGCCAATTCATCATTTCCCTTTATAGGAATTTCGCAGTCTAATGCACCCGATTCAATTTGTGTTACACTAGAACTTAGCTGTTGAATATAATTCACCTTTTTTCCGATTCCAATAGCGAAAAGTAAGATCCATAGGAAAATACTGATAAATGCGGCAGCTATATAGTATAACAGATAATATTTCAATTCATAATTCGCATAAATGTAAACGTCTGCATCTCCATCAGAAAAAGATACCGTATGAAAATATTGCCAGTTGTAATGTAAAGTATCCGATTCAGAAGTATTTCCCAGAACGATAGAGTTTGAATAGGTACTGTCATAGATTAATACCCGTTCGCGGGAAATAGTAAAATGCCGAATTCCCTTTTGATGAGCCCAATCGCCAAGTTGGTCGGTATCTGTTGCAGCAAGCTTTTTCTTATGAACAAATTCTGTGAGCTCATTAATGTACGATGTTTCTGAATTATAGATGAAATTTGAACCGGCAAAATATTCACTTAGCAAAGTTATTCCTACCTGAAAAAGGATCAAAAAGAGAATAAAAGCTGCTGCAAAACCAGATAAAACTAAGAAAATGATTTCTTTCGTAAGACTGTTGCGTTTTAATTTAACCAAGACGATACCCCTTTCCCCAAACAGTTTGAATAATTTTAGGCTTTTGAGGATTCTCTTCAATTTTTGTCCGAAGATTTCTTATATGAACCATAATAGTATTAGCTGAAGTACTTATAAAAGGTTCTTCCCAAATACTTTCATAGAGATTTTGAAGAGAAAATATTTTAGTGGGGTACTGTATTAATAAAAGCAATATTTTGTACTCTATTTCGGTTAATTGAATTTTATTCCCTTGTTGGAACACAATGTTTTTTGAAGAATTGATGCGTATCTGATGGGTTTCAATCCACTCTTCTTTCTGAATTTGCAATATTTCTCGATCATAAACCTGATGACGGCGCAGAAGAGCTCTGACTCTTGCGAAAAGTTCAGTATAAGAGAATGGTTTTATAAGATAATCATCTGCTCCGGCCATAAATCCAATTAATTTGTCGGATTCTTTTGATTTGGCAGTTAAAAAAAGAATCGGAACATAAGAAGTTTTTCTGATTTCTTCACAAGTCTTCAATCCTGAGATGCCAGGCATCATAATATCGAGAATGACTAGATTTGTGTTCGGAGTGAGTTTTTTCAGTCCATCTGCACCGTTTGAAGCTTCTTCAACGGAATAACCTTCTCCTTCCAATAAAATTTTTACTCCTTCTCGAATATCTTTGTCGTCTTCAATGATTAATATATTTTTTTCCATGAATGTCTCCTAATATTTATTATTGTAAAAAATTTAAGATAAAAGCATTGAACTATACCGTCTGCTGATTAGTTACTACCCAAAACATACTATGAAAAGTAGTGCAGATCGGTCTATATTTTATGCATTTTATAAATTAGTAGGCTTATTTATAATACCATAACAATGAATAAGAGAGAATAGACTTAAGAATTCTTCAGATTTCTTAAGATGAAACTTAAGGAATTTTTGATAAATTAAAGAAGAATTAATTGGTTCACCGGGAAATTCAGTTAGTTACATTGGAAGATTATGTGATGAAGGAGAGCGAAAATAATGAAGATAGCTATACTCAAGTGGGTGAAATTTTGGTTGGGACATTAAATATGAAAAGAGCAATGCAAGAAATTATTAGAATTTTATTAATATTAACTATTCAAATTCTGATTGGCGTTCTTTTATCTTGTTTAATAGATGAAAAATGGAATTTTAAAAACCTATTTTGGAATTATGGTTTTATAATATTTTGGAGTAGTTATATTGTTGTTAGTATAAGCATTAGAATTGCAAAAAAAAATAAGAAATAGAATAACGAGGAAGGTAAGAATATGATAAATTTGATTTACACAGTCATAAATATTGCATTAATTATAGTTATTGTAGCTCTTATTATTTATTTTATAAGAAAGAAAAATAGATAAATATTGTAAAGGACAAAAAACTCTATAGATATTTTGAATGTATTAGCTTTTCGACCCGAAAGCTGAACTGTTATGTTACTGTTACCTATTTTATCAGCAATTTTGCTCAAATTAGATGACAACCTATTCGAAGATATGGTAAAATAATAAACCAAATGTTTGCAAATTTCCATAGAGTTCTATTGAAAAGAGAACCTTATGGAAATTTGTCATACATTTCAATAAACCTAAGAAGCAAAAATCTATTTTGGAGGAAACATAAAACATATGACGAATTATAACAGCAATGACAATCGATTTGATGGAAGATGCTTCCTTGAAGATGTTGAGATAAAGTTACAAAAACGACTGGAAGAAATAGGGCAGTCTCTCTCTGATGGACAGAAAGAGATTGATAACATGCAGGAATATTACTGGGAAAATTATACGGAGATGGATGAGTATGGTTACGAAGATTACGATAATCAGCAGGCACTCCTTCATCAGGTCAACGCTAATAATGAGAAGCTGCAATTAAAACATAGATTTGAGAAAATGTTAGATGCACCTTTTTTCGGACGTGTCGATTTTATGTATGACGGAGATGACGAACCGGAACCGTTTTATATTGGAATCGGAAATTTTGCCGAAAAAACAGGCATGCAGCCGCTGATCTACGACTGGAGAGCTCCGGTCAGCAGTTTGTTTTATGATTATGATAAAGGACCTGCAAGCTATGAGGCTCCTGCCGGAAGACTGGATGGAGAGATTCTTTCAAAATGGCAGTTTAAGATTCAGAATGGAGAACTTGTCTATGCCTTTGAAAGTGATACAAAAATCGATGATGATATTCTAAAAAAAGAACTTGGAACAAACAGTGATGTAAAATTAAAAAATATCGTCCGCACGATTCAGAAAGAACAGAATGCAATTATCCGAAATACAAAAGATCGGATCCTTGTAATCCAAGGGGCTGCCGGAAGTGGAAAAACTTCGATTGCTTTACACCGAATTGCATATCTTTTATATCATGAACGTGACAATCTGAAATCATCCAACATACTGATTCTTTCACCGAACGGTGTTTTCGCTGATTATATTTCACACATTTTACCGGAACTTGGAGAAGAGAATATCCGTGAGATGAGTTTTGATCTCTACGCCTACAAAGAGCTTCGGAAAGGTGTTTCTGCTGATTGCGAAGACAGATATGATCAATTAGAACGCAGAATGAGATTTCCAGATCAAGAATCACAGGATCGTTTTGACTGGAAACAATCAAAAGCTTTCATTGGTGAGATCGAAGGATTTCTTGCAGTTTTAGAAGACCGTCTGATTGAGTTTAAGGAAGTCTATTTCCGCGGGATGACATTGACGGAAGAAGAAATGATTGAACTGTTTTATTTCAAATTTACAGAGACTCCTCTTTTAAATCGTATGGATGCCATAAAAGATTATTTCATTGATTCCTGGGAAACTTTAAACGGAAGAAATATTTCAGATGATGATCAAGAAACACTTCAGATGAAATTCGATAAGATGTACAAAACAAAAGACATTTATGCCATCTATAATTGGATGTTAGAAGACTGCGGATGTAATTTGCTGCCAGACGTCCCTTATGAGAAAAGAAAATTACCATATGAGGATGTATTTCCTATGCTGTATCTGAAATATCGCCTGTCAGGTGGCAATTCTACTCATAAGAATATCAAACATTTAGTAATCGACGAGATGCAGGATTATTCTTATCTGCAATATACAATTTTAGAAATGCTATTCCACTGCAGAATGACAATTCTTGGAGACCGTGCACAGACCCTGGATACAAAGCAACAGGATGTATTGAGATTTCTTCCCAAATTACTTGGACGTGAGATCCGAACGATTGAAATCAAAAAGAGTTACCGGAATACATTAGAAATTGCCCGGTATGCGGAAAAGGTCAGTGGAGTATCTGATCTTGAGTTACTGGACCGCCATGGAAAAGAAGTAGTAGAAAAGACATTTAACACAGATACGGAATTGCTTGATGAACTTGTCTGTCATTTAAAATGTCCGGGAGACTTTGAAACTGCTGCCCTGATCACAACAACAGAAGAGGAAGCTTTTGACTTAAGCCGTCTCCTGAAACTGCGTGGTATCAATGTATCTTATGTAGATCGTAACAGTTCCGCATTTAAGAAAGGTCTCACAGTAACGACATTTTATCTCGCAAAAGGGTTGGAATTTGACCAAGTTTTCGCACTTCGCGGTGCAAAAGAAAATCCACTTAAAAATCAGGCAGAATATATTTGTGCAACAAGAGCTCTTCACGAACTCTATATTTATGAAATTACTGACAGCTTATCAAAATAACAGTTGACAGGCATATATGATTAAAATTTATTCAGAAAGAACAGAAAAATGAAGATTACATTAATAACCGTAGGAAAGATAAAAGAAAAATATCTGCGAGATGCGATCGCAGAATACAGCAAGCGATTAAGCCGTTACTGCAAACTGGAGATTATAGAAGTAGCTGATGAAAAGACACCTGACCATGCAAGTGATGTCGTGGAAAATACAATTCGTGACAAAGAAGCTGAACGCATTATGAAATATGTAAAAGAGGATGCCTATGTGATCACGCTTGAGATTAACGGAAAACTTCTTAGTTCCGAAGAACTTTCTGCAAAGATCAATCAGCTTGGAATCCAGGGAACCAGTCATATTATATTTATCATTGGCGGATCCATTGGTTTGGGCAAAGAAGTGCTCGCAAGATCGGACTATGCATTAAGCTTTTCCAAGATGACCTTTCCACACCAGTTGATGCGGGTCATTCTGTTAGAGCAGATATACAGAAGTTATCGGATCATCAACGGTGAACCTTATCATAAATAGAGATCTGTCACAGAAAACAACTGGTATAGGACATCGTGATATATTCATATACTGATGACAAAGGATTTTTATATAAAAAACTTCAATGAACCGAGAGCAGATCAAAGAAAAGATGGTATCCGCAATGGATCTCCCAAAAGATGTGATTCAGAATGCTTCTGTTATAACCATTTTAGGACGAAATGAATTATGCATTGAAAATTACCGTGGCATTATTGAATACACAGACACACTGATCCGTGTGCAGACGCGGGTCGGACAGATCCGGATCCAGGGAAAACGACTCCGGATTCAATATTACACAAATGATGAGATGAAAGTATCTGGAACATTATCATCTTTAGAATTTACTGAGGGGAGGAATCCGGGGTGATTCATTGCCTGATCCGCTACTTGTCCGGTTATGTGAAGATTCAGATCAAAGGATACTCCCCTGAACGATTTCTGAATCTCTGCTGTTATCACCGCATCCGATTCTGGGGATTGACCCGTATCGGAACAAATTATGAATTATACTTGAGTTTATCTGATTTTCGAAAGCTTCGTCCCTATGTCAGAAAAACACATACAAAAGTCATACTAAAAAAACGGTATGGCTTTCCTTTTTTTCTTTATCGCTACCGAAAAAGAAAACTATTCTTTATCAGCATCTTCCTATGCATTTTTCTAATCAATTGTTACTCACAATTTCTATGGGATATTCATTTTCAGGGAAATAAAAGATGGACCGACACGACCTTAACAACGTTTCTGAAAGAAGAGGGGATTTATCCTGGAATGCAAAAGAAAAATGTAGATTGTCAGGGGATTGTCAAAGCCCTTCGAAAAGAATATAATGATATCGTTTGGGTATCTGCTTCTCTTGACGGCAGCCGATTAAAAATACAGATAAAAGAAAATGAAGATGCGTTTCCTATCATCTCATCTACTCAGGCAGATAAGAGTAACAAGACAGATCCTTTACCTGCTGATCTTGTTGCTTCTACTGATGGAATCATTACAAAATTAATTACACGCACCGGCATTCCCCAGGTACATATCGGGGATTCTGTAACGAAAGGAACTTTACTTGTATCTGGGCGGATTGACATCCTGGATGACAGTGGTGAAATTACCGGATATCAATATACGCATGCCGATGCAGATATTTTCGCTGATACACAGATTTCTTATCTAGATACAATTTCCTGTTATCATAATAAAAAAGTATATACAAAAGAAACAAAAAAGTCCGGATTTATTCAAATCGGATCTGTCCGGTTAGAAACATGGAAACCGAAAACATCTGACCGTTCTGAAAAACTTTGTATAGAGCATCAGTTAAAACTGGGAGAAAATTTTTCACTTCCTGTTTTTTATGGTCATGAAACAATAAAAAAATACAGCTTCAAGAAAATAAAATATACAAAAAAAGAGATACAGACAATTTTAAGCAGTCGATTTCGTTATTTTTGTAAAGATTTAGAGGAAAAGGGTATTCAAATTAATGAAAAAAATGTTAAGATATATATATCTGCCGAAAAGGCAACGGCTTCAGGTACGCTCTATCTGAATCAGCAGATTGAAGAGGAAACAGAGACCGCAAGAATAACTTTAGAAAGGAACGAACCGGATGAGTCTGTCGGAACTGATCATTGATATTCCGGCTGAATACGAGATGAATGTATTTGGCCAGTTTGATACTTATATAAAGAAAATAGAGAGAACTTTTCATGTCACATTGATTTCACGTGACGGTGCAACTAAGATTGTAGGAGATACAATTGCTGCACAGAAAGCCCAGCGTGTACTTACACAGCTTGTAGAACTTGCTAAACGAGGAAATACGATTACGGAACAGAATGTAGACTATGCAATCTCGCTCGTATTTGAAGATCAGGAAGAAGCCCTTGTTTCTATTGATAAAGATCTGATCTGTCATACACTTCAGGGAAAACCTATAAAGCCAAAAACATTAGGTCAGAAAAAATATGTTGATGCAATTCGTAATGGAATGATCACTTTCGGTCTCGGACCTGCCGGAACAGGAAAGACCTATCTTGCGATGGCAATGGCAATCACAGCATTCAAGCGCGAAGAAGTAAGCAGGATCATCCTGACGCGTCCGGCGATTGAAGCCGGAGAGAAACTGGGATTTCTTCCGGGTGACCTGCAAAGCAAGATTGATCCGTATTTAAGACCTTTATATGACGCGCTTTATCAGATCATGGGAGCTGACAGTTTTCTTAAGAATTCTGAGAAAGGATTGATTGAAGTTGCTCCTCTGGCATATATGCGCGGACGTACTTTAGATAATGCGTTCATCATCCTTGATGAAGCACAGAATACAACGCCGGCCCAGATGAAGATGTTCTTAACAAGAATCGGTTTTGGATCCAAAGTTGTCATTACAGGTGATTCTACGCAGAAAGATCTTCCGTCCGGAACAATATCCGGACTTGATGTTGCTGTAAAGGTTGTAAAAGATCTGGAAGGAATCAACATCTGTACGCTGACAAGCAAAGATGTTGTAAGACATCCATTAGTTCAGAAAATTGTAAAAGCATATGAGGACTATGAGAAGAAATCGTCCAGACCGAGAGAAAACAGGAGGAAAAAAGGATGAGTCTTTTTATCGAAGAAGAGGGGAATATAAAGTTAGACTTTGATACAGAAGAGATTGCCACATTAGTTATTGACGCTGCATTAGAACTTGCAGACTGTCCTTATGAAGCAGAGATCAATCTTCTTTTGACTGAGAATGCCCAGATTCACGAAATGAATCTGGAACAACGTGGAATTGACCGCCCAACAGATGTACTTTCTTTCCCTATGATCGAATACGAAGAGCCGGGAGATTTTTCCGTGATTGATGAAGAAAGTGCAGAAGCCTTTAATCCGGAATCCGGAGAATTGATGCTTGGTGATATCGTTATCTCAAAGGAAAAAGTGTTATCTCAGGCTGAAGAATATGGACATTTACCCAAAAGAGAGTATGCTTTCCTGATTGCACACAGTATGCTTCACTTATTTGGATACGATCACATGGTTGATGAAGAACGTGTTGTCATGGAAGCGAAACAGAAAGAAATCATGGAAAAAGTCGGTATTTTCCGCTGATGGGATACATATATTAAATAGATTTTAAGGAATGGGACACTAGGAGGAAGTCATGTCTGAAACTGAGGCACAAACAACGAAAAAACGAACGAAAAAGGATGATTATATTGTCCAGGGTTCGATACTTGCAGCAGCAGCTGTACTTACAAAAATCATAGGCGTAGTCTACAGGATTCCGCTGACGAATATTTTAGGAGATGAAGGAAACGGATTTTATGGATATGCCTATCAGGTCTATGCAATCGCTCTGATGATTTCATCATTCAGCCTTCCGACTGCCGTATCCAAGCTGGTATCGATCCGACTTGCAAAGCGTCAGAGGCGAAATGCATTCCGTGTATTTATCTGTTCCCTTGCTTTTGCAATCGGTGTTGGATTATTCATCTCGCTGACAATCTTTTTGGGAGCAGGACTGATTTCAACACATTTAATGAAATCTCCACTTAGCGTTTACGCACTGCGGGTTCTTGCCCCGGGACTTCTGATCGTTGCAGTCATGGCTGTTATCCGTGGATATTTCCAGGGAATGGGAACAATGCTTCCAACAGCTATCTCACAGATCATTGAGCAGGTATTTAATGCCGTGATCAGTATTGTCGGCGCAAGTGTCCTCTTTGGTATCGGAATAAAAGCAGGAGAAAAATCCGGAGAGGAGCTTCTCGGACCTGCTTACGGTGCTGCCGGAAGTACACTTGGAACGGTTGTCGGCTCTTTATCTGGATTGTTATTTCTTTTGTTTGTCATTTTTATATATAAAAATGTGATACGCAAACAGCTTAAAAGAGACCGCACCCAGAATGTTGAAAGTTATTCTTTCCTTCTGAAAGCATTACTTTTAACAGCAATCCCCGTTGTATTCAGTACCGCTGTATATAATATTAACCAGATTATCGACCTTACAATCTTTAATCATGTTATGGAGTCACAAGGCTATGTAGAGAAAGAATATATGGCTCTTCAGGGTATTTACACCGGTAAATACGACACCCTGATCAATGTCCCGATGGCAATTGCGAACGCACTTGGAACATCTCTTGTGCCAAGTCTTACAGCTGTTGTTACAGCAGGTACAAAGAAACAGGTTCACAATAAGATTAACCAGACTTTACGTCTTACAATGGTAATTGCTATTCCAAGTTGTATCGGTTATTTTGTACTTGCTTCCCCAATTATGGTTCTGCTGTACAATGACTCCAGTGCAACACCGGCGCGTCTGTTGATGGCAGGAGCTATCGTTGTTGTACTGTATGGACTTTCCTCTGTAACGAATTCCATTCTTCATGGATTAAACTACATGACAAGTCCCGCAAAGAATGCTGCAGCAGCTCTTGGAATTCATCTGGTAGCATTTGTACTGATGATGACTGTCTTCAAGATGAACGTCTATGCACTGGTGGGTGGAAATATTGTATTTGCACTTGCAATGAGTATTTTGAACCTGCTCAAGATTCGAAAAGTCAGCGGTTTCAAAATCGATTTTGTAAGCACTTTCGGAAAACCATTCGCTGCAGCAGCAGTGATGGGCATTGTAACTTTCGGCGTATTCAGACTGTTTGATACACTGATCGGCGGTCGTGTAATTCCAGTATGCATTTCACTGATTGTAGCAATACTTGTTTATGCGGTTGTTATGTTGAAGATCGGAACACTTTCTGAAGATGATATCCTTGATCTTCCAATGGGTGGACGAATCCTGAGAATATCTAAGAAATTCCATCTGCTTCCAGCCGTAAAAGTAGAAGAATAAAAAAAATAAAAAAGCCAATACTGTATGAAAAAAGGAGCGATTTGCGATGAAAAAATACATGATTGGCTTTTTTTCTGTTTTATTTCTGATTACCGGATGTTTGATTGCAGGTTATCAGGTTAGTTACCACAATCTACTGGAAAAGGAAAAGGCTATAGAACTGACAAAAAATGAAAAAAATGATTCCATTCAAATCAGACGCAGTTCAGCAAAAGGAGAGTCTGTTTCAGATGATGCCTATTATCTGAAAGAGCTGCATGGATATGTTGCGGTCTATCTGCAAGATGGGACAACCCTTTACGAAACAACCAGTCTGTCTGTAAACAATCTGCCGGATGAAGTACAACAGGATTTGAAAAATGGGATCTATCTTAAGTCAGCGGAAGAACTGTATGGTTTTCTTGAGAATTATTCCAGTTAAAAAAGTGGACGAAGTGCACAGAATCGTGTATAATACAGAGTCAGCGGAAAGAATATCGCAACATTGAACGGAACAAGAAAAAGGAGAGAGATAGACAATGGAACAAAAGAAAATTGATCGTATCAATGAATTATATAAAAAATCAAAAGCGGAAGGACTTACTCCGGAAGAAGCAAAAGAACAGAAGATTCTTCGTAAAGAATATATGGAACTTATCCGGGTGAACTTAAGAAGCCAGCTGAACAATATTGACATGGAACAAAAAGATGGAAGTATTGTTAATCTTGGTGAAAAGTATGGCGAAAAATATATGAACAAGAAAGGAAATTAGGGTCATGTTACAGAATTTACCACAGGATCCTGTCATCCTTCTGAGCGTCATAAATACAAAGCTCAGAGATTTTTATCCGTCACTGGATCAGTTATGCAGTGAGATGGAAGTGAACAAAGAAGAACTTACAGATAAATTAGACCTGATTGATTATGCTTATGATGCATCCTGCAATCAGTTTGTATAAAGGAAATAATGATGAAAGATATAATTGAAAATGTAAAATTGGTAGCGGATGCTCCGTTGGAAGAACCTGCGCGTCAGTATTATTTTATGGAAAAAGCAAAAGAATATGTTGCTAAAATGTCAGAGGAACTGGGACGCCCATTAGTCGCAGTAATTCAAACATTTGGTTGTCAGATGAATGCTCGCGACTCTGAAAAACTCCTTGGTATTTTAGAAAAAGTAGGTTATGTAGAAGGCACAGACGAAGAGACAGCCGACTTTGTCATCTACAACACCTGTACTGTCCGTGAGAATGCAAACCTTCGTGTCTATGGCCGTCTCGGACAGCTCGGCGCAATGAAGAAAAAGAATCCTCATAAAATGATCGCACTTTGCGGGTGTATGATGCAGGAACCGGAAGTTATCGAAAAGCTAAAAAAGAGCTATCGCTTTGTCGATCTTATTTTCGGCACACATAATATTTATAAATTTGCTGAGCTTTTAACATCTGCAATGCAGTCTGACAGAACAGTTATTGACATCTGGAAGGACACTGACAAGATTGTTGAAGATCTTCCGGTAGAAAGAAAATATCCTTTTAAATCCGGTGTAAACATCATGTTCGGATGCAACAATTTCTGCAGTTACTGTATCGTACCTTATGTGCGTGGGCGTGAGAGAAGCCGTGATCCGAAGGCAATCATCCGTGAGATTGAACGTCTTGTTGCAGATGGTGTTGTAGAAGTCATGCTGCTTGGACAGAATGTCAATTCTTATGGAAAGAACCTTGAAGAACCGATGACATTTGCACAGCTTCTTCAGGAAATTGAAAAAATTGAAGGACTTGAAAGAATCCGTTTCATGACTTCACATCCAAAAGATCTGTCAGATGAATTGATTGAAGTGATGAGTAAATCAAAAAAAATCTGTAAACATCTGCATCTTCCGGTTCAGTCCGGAAGCAGTCGGATCCTGAAACTCATGAACCGTCATTATGACAAAGAACAGTATCTTGCACTTGCTGAAAAGATTCGCAAAGCAGTTCCGGATATATCACTTACTACAGATATTATTGTCGGTTTCCCTGGTGAGACAGAAGAGGACTTCCAGGAGACGCTTGATGTTGTAAGAAAAGTGCGCTATGACAGTGCGTTTACTTTTATTTATTCAAAACGTACCGGAACACCTGCTGCTGTAATGGAAGATCAGATTCCGGAAGACGTTGTAAAAGATCGTTTCAATCGTCTTTTACATGAGGTTCAGACAATTTCCGCAGAACAATGTGCAATTCATGAGGGAACGGTACAGACCGTTCTTGTAGAGTGTGTCAATGAACATGACAATCACCTGATGACAGGTCGTATGAGCAACAACCTGCTCGTCCATTTCCCTGGGGATGAAAGCCTGATCGGTCAGCTGGTTGACGTTCATCTTGATGAATGTAAAGGATTTTACTATATGGGAAGGATAGAGAGTAACTAAATATGGGGATTGTTGTAATTGGGGCAGTTTTTATCGATATCAAAGGATATTCGATCTCACCGTATATTCCTGCCGGAAGAAATGCAGGAAAGATTGTTCAGACACCCCCATGTGTCTGAACACGTCTTGCTTCAACAGTAATCGGAACGTCAGAAAATGTCTGTCCGCGATTTATGCGAGAAGAATTCGGACTTTCCGTATAATGGAGATAAAAACATGGAAAGTATTATTATCGGTGTAGCCGGAGGATCCGGCTCAGGAAAATCTACATTTACGAATAGAATCAAAAAATATTTTGGTAACGAAGTTGTTGTCTTATATCATGACAACTGTAAAACCAATGCATTATCTATATGTAGAACCAACTCGTTCCAAGGCTGATATTGTGATCAACAGTGGAAAAAATGATGTAGCATTCGATCTATTTGTATCGAAAATCGAACAGCTGTTGGATGAAATGAATCAATAATTAAGTAAGAAAAAATGCATGAGTATGAAACTAAAAATCATACACATGTATTTTTTCGTTTATTTATCATATAACAAGTGAAAAGCAAACTTGTTCATGTTATAATTGATTCAAAGAAAAATGGTAAAAATACTTTGCCAAACTTGATAAAATAGCGAACAATGAGGCAGTACACTAGCAGGAGGGCAGAAAAATGTTTAAAACAAAATGTAAAAAAACAGTTTCAAAAATGATCCTATCATTCATACTGATTACGTTAACTCTATTGTCCGGCTGTCAAAAGAATACCACCCATTCTGCTATTGAATTTGGAACTATAGATGTGTCTGAAATTGATAAAATCGAACTTTCTGGCACAACAGGTGGGAAAGATGGAAATTTTTCCTATACACTGTCAGATCAGGAAAAGAAGGAGTTCGTCCATTTGCTGAATCAAGTTGAGCTTGGTGATGAAGTTGATAAAAATCAAGCATTATCAAGTGGAGCAGTTACTTACTATAAGCTTTATTTCCAAGGAAAAGACGTCGTTACACTCTGTCCGGGACATTATTTCGGTGTTGATGAAAAGTATTATGAGTTTGTTAATTTCGATAAATTGTGGGATGAATTTGTCACTTTCAATAGTAAACAAGATACCTCTCAGCAAGACAAATGGGATTGTTCTGTTACTTGCGCAGAAACCTCTGAGACAAATAACTATGTAGTTACATATTCTGATAAAAAAGTATTCTCCCAAACTGGAATACTCACCTTTCAAAACAGCAATAATTTCAATATTATTGTTCATCTACAAATACCGGATGAAGAAGAAAGAACAGCAGAAATTCCAGCGGGCGGTGTTAGTTCCTTGTATCAGATATCCCAAAACAAGGCATGTACTGTAGGTGTATACGCTGATGTTCCTGAAAATGAAACGATAAAATTAATGGTCTATGATGGAGCTGTAGCAGATTTGAATTCAAGTCAGGAAAAAGAACAAGTATATTTTGATGCAACTGTTCTTGAAGTAAAGAAAAAATCAATTAAGGTAAAATGTTCAGAATCCTTTGACAGTGGTATTCCTGTTGATGAAGAATTCTCTGTAACAACGAATAGAGTAGAAAGTGGTGAGCTCCCTGATTTGAATGCCGGTGACCATATTCGTATTGTATTTGATGGCATCATCAAGGAAAGTTATCCTCTGCAACTTGGAAATGTCTTTGCTATATATCTTCTAGATGAAAACGGAAACTTGTGAAGTCCGTAGTCTGAAAGGCTCCTGCAGGAGCCTTTCGTTTTTTATGTCCCAAACCAATATATTTTATGGCCATAATATGAATGCGTGTTCGAAGTATGTTATACTGATACTGATTATGTGAGGCGAGGTGAATTCAACTTATGATAAAAATTGCAATCGTTGACGATGAAGAACAGACAAGAGAACAAATTCTTCGGACTCTAAAGGAAAATATACAGGAACAATACGAAGTAGAGATTAAACTATATGCATCAGGTGAAAGTTTCTTTGAGGAAATTCAAAAGGGCGAATCAACAGATATTTTATTTACAGACATTCAGATGCAACAGCTGGATGGAGTGGAACTGGGGAAATTGGTCCGAAGGCTTTGCCCTGACATGTACATTGTCTTCATCACATCTTATGAAGAATATGCGGCAGAAAGTTATCGGATTGAAGCATATCAGTATATTTTGAAACAGGATCTAGAATTTCGTCTTCCGGGAGTTGTTGAACAGCTTATTGAAAAGCTGCAAAAACAAAAGAAAGAATTCTGTATTATAAAAGACGGTACAGAACAGGTGAAATTGCTTTATAAGGATATTCTTTATCTGTATAAATCCAAAGGTGCTAAGTATGTAAATTATGTTACTACCCAAGGCGTTGTGAGAGAGCGAACTTCTTTGGAAAATGCACTGAAAATGTTAAATAGTAGACAATTTCTTCTGGTGGAACGTGGATATGCTGTTAATATAAAACAGATTTGCAGAGTAAGCGGTGACACTATCTATCTCGAAAAAGGATATGAAGTACCGGTAAGTAAGGCAAGACTTGCAGAAGTAAAGCGAGAAATCAATCTCTACTGGAGGAATTCGTAACGATGGATACACTTGGAATATTGATTGGACTGAATTTTCTTGAAACCTTCCTTTTCTATTATCTGTTATTCGGAACAGTTATAGACAGAAAGACTCTGAAAACGAAAGATAAATGGATTCTCTATTTTGTTTTGATCAGCACTTCAACAATTATTTCTGTATGGGTCAAAAGATCTGTGTTTAGTGCTTATGGATACCTGTTGACGATTTTGATTTTGGTTTTAGGAAGTTTCCTTGCCTATCGAAAGAAATTGATTCTTCTTGCAGGAATTGCATCTATATATGAAGCAGCAATGACATTATTTTTATATGTCATTTATTACCTTCTCGCATTTATTTATGGGAATCAGGCAGAAAACCCTCAGATTCTATTTTTCCGTTACCATGAAAATGAAGTATTTTGTGTGATACAAAGCCTGTTATTAATTATTTTCTTTTTTATCATTTTCAAAATAAGAAGCTGGAAGAAGAAAAAAGACATAGAAGCCTTTCAATGGGTATTTGTTTTATGTGGCGTACTGTTGTCAGCACTCGTTCTGGAGTATCAAAAACTTTTAAAATACGGGCTTCTGTACTCTGCAGCCGGAATTCCGGTGATTCAGGATGTCTTAAAAGGAAGTCTCATCAGTTTTCTTACTATGATCGTACTCGTCAGCGTCATGACATTTCTTATATGGAAAAACAGAAACATAACGGGACAAAATACATTTCTTCTGATGAAAGAGGAAATGGAGAAGCAAAAGTATGAGGAAATAAGAGCTTCCATCGAGCAGAACAAAGAACTGGTTCATGACACAAAGAATCATTATCTTGTGATCAGTGAATATGTGAAAAATCAGGAATATGAAAAGCTGGAAAATTATGTAGATGAAATCAGAAGAAATTTCGTAAAAATCAATCCACAGATTTATACAGGAAATCATGTAGTGGATCTGATTCTTGGGCAAAAGCGAATCCTGGCAGTACAAAAAGGGATTGATTTCCAATTGGATGTAACACCACTATCCAGTCTGACGATGGAAGAAAGAGAGATCTGTTCACTATTTGGGAATCTGCTAGACAATGCCCTGGAAGCCTGTGAGAAAGTGACTGATAAAGAACGTAAGAAAATCAGCATAAAGATTGAGCAGCATATGCGAATGTTGTTTCTTGAAATTAAGAATGGAACCGATAAACTTCCTGCCAAATCAGGACATACTTTTCTGACTTCGAAGCAGGATAAATCTCTTCATGGATATGGCTTGAAAAGTGTGGAACGGATTGTTACACGATATGATGGAGATCTGGCCTATGAAATGGAAGATGGAATGTTTGTTGTTTCGATTACATTTTTTGATTTATGCGAGCAACGAGCCAAAGTCCGTGCTTGCACGAGACCTTGGCGACTGCCGCGATAACTTGAGAAACTCGCAGAGCGTGTTTCTCATAGTTTATAAATACTCATGTCCAGTAATCCAGTACTTGAAGGCCATCCGCTTGCAGTACTTTCACCACAAGATTAAACTGAATATAAGAAAAAAACCTGTTCCAAATTTTCAGGATACGAAATTCGTATCACACAAACAGGAATGGAAATGGAGGAATGATGCCATGACAATTAAGAAAAAGAGAACTAAAATCATTTTACCATCGATTCTGACAGTCAGTCTTACTTGTGGTCTGTTACTTACGGGATGTCAGAAGACACCAGATCAGAGTGCAGTTGTCAGTAAGGCCGGAGGATTAAGCGAGGATGTAATTGCAGAACCATTGAAAGATGGAGAGACACAGACACTGGATCTGCCGGAACACTGGGACACAACAGTAACATGGAGTAATGACCGCGGAGTTTTTCACGCAGATCAGAAATTAGAATCTGTTACGACAGGAAATCTTCCGGTGATTGAAGTCAGTCAGAAAAAACTGGAGCTTGAACAATTAAACGGACTTATTTCCTATTTTGCAGGTGGAAAGATTTTGTATCAGACACAGGAACTTACCAGAGAATACTATCAGAACCTCTTAGATAAGATTAAGAACAGGGAAGGATTCTATGCAGACAACAGTGTGGAGTATGATTTAACAGGGCTTGAAAAGTTAGTGGAAGAAGTTCTTCCTCTTGCACCGGAACAGACACCATTGCAGGAAATTGGACAGATTGAGTACACATCAAAAAAGACGGATCCGGCGTATGAAGCAAAAAGAAAATCACTGGAAGCTTACGGATATGATATTCTTCCGGATACCACAAAGCAGGATGAAATGGAAATTCATTTTCAGGCAACGGTTGGTGCAGATGCAAAAGGTACGATCAATGCAGAAACTTACGATCCGGAAGCAGGAAATTATAGTATCTTCTCCTGGTCAGAAGGAAATGGGATTGAACTGGCAATTATTGAAAACTCTCTGGCAAGAGAGAATCTCACAGCCGAATATGGAGTTCCTGCAGGAAGCGTAAAAGAGTCTTTCATGGAAAAACTACAAACACTGAAGGACCGGATGGAAGAAACCACTCTCTTAGAAGAGACAGCAGAAGATGAAGCTGAAAAAATTCTGAAAGATCTGAACCTCGAAAATATGCAGTTGTTGTCATCAGACAAAATCCTCTGGTATGCACAGTCTGATTATCCGGAAGCCACTATATTAGAACAACAGGAAGCATTATGGAATGCTGATCCAAATCTTGGAAAAACCGGTTATCGGCTTACTTACGTTCCTTCTGTTTCCGGATTAAAAATAAATCAGGATAAATCCGGATATTCAGATGATAGTGGATTTGCATATGCACCTTCCATGCCGGTAGAGCAGATTTATATTACAGTGACAGAAGATGGGATTCGCTCCTTCAAATGGAAGGGCATGAGTCAGGAAGAAAAGGTAGTTACAGAGAATGTAAAACTTCTTGCATTTGATGAAATAGAAAGCCGCCTGATCGATCAGGTGAAATATCTTTACCCTTCCAATCAGCCTGCAGAGGACAAGACGGTATTTGGTTATGATGTTGCAACTGTCGAACTGGGATATACTTATATACCGGCATATAAGAATCCACAAAATGCCTGGCTGATTCCGGCATGGTTTTTCACTATAAGCGAGAGTAAAGATACAACTGCCGAACTTGGAACAGCCGGAAGAAAAAAAGAATATCAGACCGACTACATTGTATTAAATGCAACAGACGGCGGAAGAATAGGTTCTTATTGGAGATGATAGGATATGAAACGAAGACATCTTTTCAGAACAGAATTGAAATATGACTTTGGAAATCGAAGATTTTATATCTCTGTACTGGCATTGTGTGCGGTTCTTTTGATTGTTGCACTTCCTTATCGAAATCATTTGATCTCTTTCGGTGGATCAACAGAAGGGAAAGCCTGGTTATGCACCTTCAACTATGCAATCACTTCAGAAAAAGCCTTGCTTTTCTTTCCACTGTTGGTTCCTCTGGCAACAGCCGCAGATATACAGGAAGAATTACACAGCCGCTATGCATGGTTTCTTATTAACAGAGTAGGAAAAAGAAATTATATTTGGATGAAAAGTTTTGGAGTCGCATTCACAGGTGGTGCCATTTCCGTTTCAGCGGCAGGAATTGCATTGGTTGTTTTTATAGTTATCTGTAGAAATATCCCGACTCTGAATACTTTGCAAAATATATCAGGGGTAATAAGTATCACAGGAATTGCATTTATCCGACTTTTTCTAAATGGAACATTGTGGTCTTTATGCGGTTCACTGACAGCAGTTTTGACCAAAAATAAGTATCTGAGCTGTGCTGTTCCATTTATTTTATATTATGTACTAACAGTGTTTCAAGAACGATATTACCGTAATTATTTTTTCCTAAGTCCAAAGCAGTGGGCAAGTCCGGCATATTATGGAAACGGATTCTGTCTTTTGGCTCTGCTTCTGATCAGCAGTCTTCTGGCACTGGCTTTGCGTAAATGCGTGGTAAGGAGAGTGGTTGCATGAAAAAATCGCAATTTAAAATGGACATTCATCAAATCTTTCTTCTAACAAAAAGGAATTTCTCTGACTGGGGAAAAAATCCGAGAATCTGGATGACTTTTGCATTAGGATTTGTACTTTGTCTGATGTTGACAAATCAGATTTTAGAGCAGGCACAGACGTTCCAGACACCGGTGCAGATGTTCGAGCCACTGATCTGGACTTTCGGTGACGCACAGTCCGTGATGCTTTCGTCCCTTCTACTGCTGTTATTATTTGCAGATATGCCTTTTGTAAATCAGATGACACCCTATTGGCTGATCCGGACAAAGCGAAGCGTATGGATGGCAAGTCAGATCCTATATGTGATCCTGGCTACTTGCCTTTATACCGTCTTCCTCTGCCTGACAGAACTTCTAATTGCAAGTCCCTGGGCTTACGTTGGAAATGTATGGAGCCAGACCGCTGCAAGCATTGGATATGGAAGTAATAATCATCTTACGGTTCCTGTATCAATAAAGACAATGGAAATGACAACACCATATAAATGTGCTATCTGTGTTGTATTTCTTATGCTTTTTTATTCGTTATTTATTACTTCCGTCATGCTTGTATTAAATCTACAGAAGGGAAGAGCCAGAGGCGTTGTTGGTGCACTCTTGATAAATCTTTATGGAATTCTTCTGACTCCGGATATTTTTCAAAAAGTTTTTCATCTGGGTAGTGGGCTTTCCTATCGGGCAAATGTTCTTTGCGGATGGTTATCGCCCTTAAATCACGCAACATTTCCAATGCATAATTTCGGATATGATTATTTACCACAAATAAAAATAAGCATCCTGTTATTTCTTGCAGTGATATGCATTTTGCTTTTCATCTCGAGAAAATGTATCAAACGATATAATTTTACATTTTCTCAGGTTGATGAATCCTGACGGAATAAGAAAGGGGAAAATTATGAAAGCTGCTGTGAAAGTTAAAAATCTAACAAAATCTTTTGGCAAAGAAAAAGTATTAAAAGGAATCAGTCATACCTTTGAGGCAGGAAAAATCCACGGAATCATGGGATTTAATGGCTCCGGTAAAACAGTAATGTTCAAATGCATCTGCGGTTTTCTTCAACCTGACAGAGGGAGCGTATATGTCTATGGAAAAAGAATTGGAAAAGATATTGATTTTCCGGAAAATACCGGGATGATTATTGAGAGTCCGGGATTTCTTCCATATATCAGTGGATATGAAAACTTAAAACGACTTGCACAACTTAACAGAAAAATAGGAGATACTGAAATCCGGGATGCAATCGCAAGAGTTGGTCTTGATCCGTTTTCTAAAAAGAAAGTAGGTCAATATTCACTTGGGATGAGAGAACGGCTTGGAATTGCACAGGCGATCATGGAGCAGCCAAAATTATTAATTTTAGACGAACCATTCAATGGATTGGATAAAAGAGGCGCACAGGATGTCTGCGAACTCTTTGTTGAATTGAAAGAAAAAGGAACAACTATTCTACTAGCTGCACATAATGTGATGGAAATGGAATGGTTGTGTGATACAGTGTGCGAAATGGATGCCGGACAGTTAGAAGTTGTTTATGAAAAATGAAATAATAATTTTTTCAAATTAAAAGAAGAGAGCGAACCCAAGAATATTAAACGAATATTCTTCAGTTCGCTCTCTTCGCACATTGCGATATAGGTACTCCGACAAAATGATACATTTCTACGTTCTCAACATCTTCAACATCAGCTTGAAATTCATGTTAAAATTTGTTAGAATGATTTGCGAACTTACATTCTAAAGAGTTTTTAGAAAACCCTTGAAAACTAAGGAGAAATTGATGGAAAATATTGACATAGATAAGCTGACGCCCATGATGAAAATTTATTGCGAAACGAAAGAGCAGTACAAGGATTGTATCTTATTCTACCGCCTCGGCGATTTCTACGAAATGTTCTTTGACGATGCCTTGACTGCATCCCGAGAGCTTGAGATCACACTGACCGGGAAAAGCTGTGGTCTGGATGAACGTGCCCCGATGTGCGGAATCCCATATCATGCCGTAGAAGGTTACTTGAACCGTCTTGTTGCGAAGGGATACAAAGTCGCAATCTGTGAACAGGTAGAAGACCCAAAGACTGCGAAGGGGATCGTAAAGCGTGAGGTTGTAAGAATTGTTACACCCGGAACGAATCTGGATACACAGGCATTAGATGAAACGAAGAATAATTACATCATGTGTATCGTCTATATTGCAGACCGCTATGGAGTTGCAATCGCAGATATTTCTACCGGAGATTATTTTGTCACAGAACTTCCGGACAGCAGCCGTCTGATGGATGAGATTTATAAATTCAGTCCGTCTGAGATCATCTGCAACGAAGCGTTCTATATGAGCGGTATGGATCTGGATGCGATGAGAGACAAGCTTGGGATCACGATTTATTCTCTCGATTCCTGGTATTTTGATGATGCTGTCTGCAAAGATAAGCTGCTTGAGCATTTCAGAGTAAAGAATTTTGCAGGGCTTGGACTTGCTGATTATGACTGTGGAATCATCAGTGCCGGAGCACTTCTGATCTATTTATTTGAGACACAGAAGAATTCGCTTTCCAACCTGACACATATCACACCATATGTCACAGGAAAATATATGATGATCGACAGTTCTACTCGTCGAAATCTGGAGCTGTGCGAAACTTTACGTGAAAAGCAGAAGCGTGGTTCCCTTCTCTGGGTTCTTGACAAAACACGTACTGCAATGGGCGCACGTACGCTTCGCAAAAATGTAGAACAGCCTTTGATCGATAAATCCGAGATCAACCGCAGACTGGATGCAGTAGAAGAACTGAAAAATCAGGCCATTGCCCGTGAAGAGATCAGAGAATATTTATCTCCGGTCTATGATCTGGAGCGTCTGATCACGAAGATCACTTACGGTTCTGCGAATCCGCGAGACCTCACCGCATTCAAAGGTTCTCTGGAGATGCTGCCACCGATCCGCTATATTTTACAGGATCTGCAGGCACCGCTTTTAAAAGAGATTTATGAAGATCTGGATGCATTAGAAGATCTCTGCGAGCTCGTCACGAAAGCCATTCGTGAGGATCCGCCGCTTGCCATGAAAGAGGGAAATATTATCCGCGACGGTTATAACGAAGAAGTTGATAAGCTTCGTCGTGCGAAATCGGACGGAAAAGACTGGCTTGCAAAACTTGAGAATGATGAACGAGAAAAGACAGGCATTAAAAACCTGAAAATAAAATACAACAAAGTATTCGGCTATTATCTGGAAGTGACGAATTCTTACAAGGATCTTGTCCCGGATTATTATACAAGAAAACAGACACTTGCGAATGCTGAGCGTTATATCACACCGGAGCTTAAAGAACTTGAAGATACGATCCTTGGTGCGGAAGATAAACTGTATGCACTGGAATATGAGCTTTACAGTGAAGTCCGTGAAACGATTGCCGGACAGGTGGAGAGAATCCAGCAAACTGCCAAAGCAGTTGCCGCACTGGATGCGTTCAGTTCTCTTGCACTTGTTGCAGAACGCAACAACTACGTCCGTCCGAAGATCAATGAAAAAGGAATCCTTGATATCAAAGAAGGCCGTCATCCGGTCGTTGAACGAATGATTCCAAATGATATGTTTATTGCCAATGATACTTATCTGGATGATAAGAAGCACAGAATTTCAATCATCACAGGTCCGAATATGGCAGGTAAATCAACTTACATGCGTCAGACTGCATTGATCGCACTGATGGCTCAGATCGGATCTTTTGTCCCGGCAGAAAGCGCGAACATCTGTCTTTCCGACCGTATTTTCACCAGAGTCGGAGCATCCGATGACCTTGCTTCCGGACAGAGTACATTCATGGTTGAAATGACCGAAGTTGCCAATATTTTAAGAAATGCAACCTCAAAAAGTCTTCTCATTCTTGATGAAATCGGACGCGGAACAAGTACATTTGACGGTCTGTCAATTGCCTGGGCTGTTGTAGAATACATCAGCGACAGTAAACTGCTGGGAGCAAAAACTTTATTTGCCACACATTATCATGAACTGACAGAACTTGAAGGAAAGATTGATAATGTCAATAACTATTGTATTGCTGTAAAAGAAAAGGGCGATGACATCGTATTCTTAAGAAAGATCGTAAAAGGCGGTGCTGACAAGAGTTATGGTATCCAGGTTGCAAAACTTGCCGGCGTTCCGGATCTTGTCATTTCCCGTGCGAAGGAAATCGTAGAGGAACTCAGCGATGAGGATATCACAAACCGCGTCAGTGAGATCGCGGCCAAGGAACATACTGCAAAGAAAAAAAGTAAGGCAAAGAAATATGACGAAGTCGATATGGCACAGATGTCTCTGTTTGACACTGTAAAAGATGATGACGTACTTGATGAATTGAAAAATATCGATGTCGGTAATCTGACACCGATCGATGCTTTAAATACAATCTACCGGTTACAGAATAAGCTGAAGAACCGTTGGTAAAAGGAAAGGCGGAAATATGCCACACATTCATGTATTAGACCAGATCACAATTGATAAAATTGCCGCAGGTGAAGTGATTGAGCGTCCTGCTTCAATTGTAAAGGAACTCGTTGAAAATGCGATCGATGCAGGATCAACTTCTGTAAAAATAGAGATCAAGGACGGAGGTATTTCCTTCATCCGTATTACAGATAATGGCTGTGGCATTCCGCAGGATGAAGTGCAGCGTGCTTTCCTGCGGCATTCTACAAGCAAGATTGAGACAGTGGAAGACCTGTCTCATATTGCATCTTTGGGATTTCGTGGAGAGGCGCTTTCAAGTATTGCAGCTGTTACCCGGACGGAACTGATCACAAAGACTGCCGATGCAGAGTTTGGTACCCGTTATGTCATTGAAGGTGGAAAAGAAGTATCCTTGGAAGATACCGGTGCGCCAAACGGAACAACCTTCCTCGTTCATCAGTTATTTTACAATGTTCCTGCGAGAAGAAAATTTTTGAAAACACCTATGACAGAGGCCGGACATGTGCAGGATCTCTTGATGCACCTTGCCCTGTCTCATCCGGAAGTTGCTTTTCAGTTTTTGAATAACGGACAGGAAAAACTGCGTACTTCCGGAAATGGAAAACTGAAAGATGTGATCTACAATGTCTATGGCCGTGACGTAGCGGCTAACCTGATTGAGATCGATTATGAGAAAAATGGAATCCATATCACAGGTTTTCTCGGCAAGCCGATCATCACACGTGGAAATCGTAACTTTGAAAATTTCTTCGTAAACGGCCGTTATGTCAAAAGTGCAATGATCTCTAAATCCGTAGAAGATGCTTATCGTGATTTTGTGATGCAGCACAAGTTTCCGTTTGCTGTTCTGCATTTTCATCTGAGTGGGGAAAATGTAGATATCAATGTGCATCCGACAAAGATGGAGCTTCGCTTCTCACGGCAGCAGGAGGTTTATAATACCGTCTTTGAAGCCGTACACAGGACTTTGCTGGAACCGGAACTGATACAGAAAGCAGAGGTTCCTGATCCGGTAGAACAGACAGAACGACAAGCTGAAAAATTAGAACGAGTGAAGAAGACATTTACATCTGCTTCAGCTTCTGCAAAAAGCAAAGAAGACAGTGAAAGCCCATTTCTTCTTCGTCCACGCAGGGAAAATGAAAAAGTAACAACAGAAGAATTGATCAAACAAGAGCAATCCAAAGAGACTGTTCAGAGTAATGTTCAGAATGACATTCAAGATGAAGATTATTTTATCCGTAAGATGAAAGAGCGCGTACTTTCTTACCATAATCGTTCTTCTTCTGCAGAAGTTGCAGACCGGAAAGAGATTTTCCGTGCAGATCAGCAGAAAGATAAAATTGCTGAACATGTTAAATACGCCGTTGAAACAACAGATAAGACAGTTGCACCGAAAACTACGGCAGCAGTTCAGAAATCTGAACCGGCAGTTGAAACACAGACTGCTGCCACAAGTACAGACACAACATCGGATCGTGAAGCAACTGATGCAAAATCAGATCCAGAAACAGGCACTCAGATGGATCTCTTTGAAGAAAATTTCTTAAAAAGGGATGTTCGTGCAGAATATAAACTGATCGGTCAGGTCTTTGACACCTACTGGCTCGTAGAATTCAAAGATAACCTCTATATCATTGACCAGCATGCGGCTCATGAACGTGTTTTGTATGAGCGTACCTTGCGTGAAATGAAAAGCAGAGAATTTACTTCTCAGTACTTAAGTCCTCCGATCATTTTAAGCTTATCCATGCAGGAAGCACAGCTTCTGAATGAAAATATGGACCGCTTTTCACGTATTGGGTTTGAGATTGAGCCTTTTGGTGGGGAAGAGTATGCCGTCCGAGCTGTACCTGACAATCTATTCAGCATTGCCAAGAAAGAGTTGCTGATGGAAATGATCGATGATCTGACAGAAGGTCTTTCTACTTCTATGACACCGGAGCTGATCGATGAAAAGGTTGCATCCTTGTCCTGTAAGGCTGCTGTAAAGGGGAATAACCGCCTGTCTGCACAGGAAGTAGATAAACTGATCGGTGAGCTTCTGACACTGGACAATCCATATCACTGCCCACATGGGCGACCGACGATTATCGCCATGACAAAGCGTGATCTGGAAAAGAAATTTAAACGAATTGTATAACTGGAATCGAGGAAACACAAGATGGAACAGACAAATAAACGCCCACTGGTCATTCTGACCGGACCGACAGCTGTCGGGAAGACTGCTGCCTCCATCGGACTTGCCAAAGCGATCGGCGGAGAGATCATTTCTGCCGATTCTATGCAGGTCTACAAGGAGATGGATATCGGCTCTGCTAAGATTCGCTCGGAAGAGATGGACGGTGTTCTCCATCATCTGGTAGACGTTTTAGACCCTTCCGAAGATTTTAACGTTGTTCTCTTTCAGCAGATGGCGAAAGAGGCCATGGAAGGAATCTATCAGAGAGGACACATTCCGATTGTTGTCGGCGGAACAGGATTCTATATTCAGGCATTACTTTACGATATTGATTTCACAGAAAATAATGCCGATACAGCTTATCGGGAAGAATTAGAAGCACTTGCCAAAAACCAGGGTGCAGAATATCTTCATGAAATGCTTGAAAAAGTAGACCCAGAATCTGCAGAACAGATTCATTTTCATAATGTAAAACGTGTGATCCGTGCACTGGAATATTATCAGCAGACCGGACAGAAGATTTCCGAGCACAATGAGGCGGAACGTGAGAAAGAATCCGCTTATAACTCTGCATATTTCGTGCTGACAGATGATCGTAAGATTCTCTATGACCGGATTGACAAACGTGTTGATCTGATGATGGAGGGAGGACTTCTTGACGAAGTCAATGCATTAAGATTGCGCGGACTTAAAAGAGAAAGTGTTGCGATGCAGGGACTTGGATACAAAGAACTGTTTGGCTATTTTGAAGGAGAGTATCCTTTGGAAGAAGCCGTACGCATTATTAAAAGAGACACAAGACATTTTGCCAAGCGGCAGCTGACCTGGTTTAGAAGAGAACGAGATGTCATCTGGCTTGATAAAAGTGAGATTGGAAGAGAAGATGAACAACTGATCCAACAGATGCTCACTGTTTTAAAGGAAAAAGAAATCATTTATTAGGACATCAGGCTGCATTTAGATAAAATGCAGCTTTGCCATGTAAATCGAACAAAAAAATAACTATAAAAAGAAAGAAGAAGAAAAATGAATACACCAACTACAGAAACAATTTATGAACAGCTAGGAATCAGCAAAGAAGTCTGGGCGTTCGGACAGAAGACAGAAGAGAAACTAAAAGAACGTTTTGAAGAATTTGACAATAACGCTGAATACAATCAGTTAAAAGTAATTCATGCCATGCAGGAAAACCGCGTAAGTGAAGGATGCTTTAACTATGTAAGCGGATATGGATACAATGATCAGGGAAGAGATACTTTAGAGGATGTCTATGCCTCTGTTTTCCATACAGAAGCCGCTCTGGTGCGCCCACAGATCACTTGCGGAACACACGCACTTGCCCTCGCGCTTGCAGCGAATCTTCGTCCTGGAGACACACTGTTATCTCCGGTTGGCAAACCATATGATACACTTGAAGAAGTAATCGGAATCCGTCCATCTAACGGCTCTCTTGCAGAATATGGAATCTCCTATAAACAAGTAGAGCTTCTGGAAGATGGATATTTTGATTATCCTGCGATTGAAAAAGCTCTGGAAGATAAAACAATCAAACTGGCAACGATCCAGCGTTCCAAAGGATACCAGACACGCCCAAGCTACTCTGTAGAAAAAATCGGCGAACTGATCGCATTTATCAAAGAGCGTCGCCCGGATGTCATCTGCATGGTAGATAACTGTTACGGAGAATTCGTTGAGCGTATTGAGCCAAGTGATGTCGGCGCAGATATGATCGTCGGTTCTCTGATCAAGAACCCGGGCGGCGGACTTGCCCCGATCGGCGGATATGTTGCCGGAAGAGCTGATCTGATTGAAAACTGTGCTTATCGTCTGACTTCTCCGGGACTCGGTAAAGAAGTCGGTGCTACACTTGGTGTTACACAGTCCTTCTATCAGGGATTCTTCCTTGCACCAACTGTTGTATGCGGTGCTTTAAAGGGTGCTACTTTTGCAGCAAATATCTACGAAGCTTTAGGATATCCGGTAATTCCGAACGGTTCTGAATCCCGTCATGATATCATCCAGGCGGTTACACTTGGATCTGCAGAAGGTGTTATTGCATTCTGTAAGGGAATTCAGGCAGCTGCTCCGGTAGACAGTTATGTAAGCCCGGAACCATGGGCAATGCCGGGATATGACAGCGATGTGATCATGGCAGCTGGTGCTTTCGTTCAGGGTTCCTCGATTGAACTGAGTGCAGATGGACCGGTAAAACCTCCGTACGCTGTCTATTTCCAGGGTGGACTCACATGGTATCATGCAAAGCTTGGTATTCTCAAATCACTGCAGAGCGTTATTGATGCAGGCGTTCTTTCTATCGAGCGTGTGAGAGAACTTCTGTAAAACAATTTTTCGAGAGAATTCTATCGAAAATTCAGTTGAGTTGAATGAATTGTTATGTTAAAATTCAGACAGATGTAATCTGCTAAGAAAGTAAGAGGATATGAATTTTAATGAACACAATTGCAATTATAGGTGGCGGTGCATCAGGAATGATGGCCGCCATTTTCGCTGCCAGAAAAGGAGCGAAAGTTCTCCTTCTGGAGCAAAATGATAGATTGGGAAAGAAAATATTAGTGACAGGAAATGGCCGGTGTAATTATACAAACACTTACCAGGACGCTTCCTGTTATCGTTCGGAGCAGCCTGACTTTATCACGCAGGTACTGGATCAGTTTCCGGTGGAAAAAGTCATTGCTTTTTTCCGAGAACTTGGAATCTATCCAAAAGACAGAAATGGATATCTGTATCCATTCTCCGATCAGGCAAGTGCCATCCGTGATGTTTTAGAACAAGAAGTTTACCGTCTTGGAATTGATGTGCGTACAGAGACTTCCTGCACCGGAATACAGAAAACAAAAGAGCGATTTTTCCTACAGACCTCACAGGGTTCATTGACCGTAGATCAAGTGATTCTCTGCAATGGATCAAAAGCCGCACCTTCCACCGGTTCTGACGGTTCCGGATACACTTTAGCCAGACAGCTTGGACATCAGATAATTCCTGTACTTCCTGCTCTTTGTGCTTTACATTGTACCGGAAAGCATTTCCGCGCAATTGCCGGAGTACGTGCACAGGGAAAAGTTTCGTTGTTTGTTGACGGTGAATTAACTGCTGCTGATACCGGTGAACTTCAATTGACTGCCTATGGAATCTCAGGAATTCCGGTATTCCAGATCAGCCGTTATGCATCGAAAGCATTATATGAGCAGAAGGAAGTTGTTGCCATGCTGGATTTTCTTCCGGAATATTCGGTTGATAAAGTAAAAATTCTTCTGAAAGAACGTGCCAACCGCCAGCCGGAAAAAACAGCAGAACAGTTCTTTACTGGCCTGTTTCATGAAAAACTGGCCGCTGTATGGCTGAAATTTACCAAGATCAAGAAAGAGAAGCTATGCGGCGACTTCACAGATGCAGATATTCAGAGGCTGGCATGGATGATCAAGGAATTCAAATCACCTATAATTAAGACAAATTCTTATGAACAGGCACAGATCTGCTGTGGCGGCGTTGATACGACACAGATTAATCCAGAAACAATGGAATCCAGACTTGTTCCCGGGCTTTATTTTGTCGGAGAACTGGTCGATGTAGATGCAATCTGCGGTGGGTATAATCTCACCTGGGCGTGGGCAAGCGGTTATGTTGCCGGACAGTCTGCCGCATCTGCATAATTGCCTGCTGCTAACTTGTAACCAATATCCGGATGATATATTTTAATATTAGATTTCCTGAAAGAAAGGATAGATAAATGATACGAATTAATCAGCTGAAACTGCAGATTCCACACACGGAAGAAGCTCTTGAAAAGAAGATACAAAAGACACTTCATCTAAAGAAAGGGGACTCTTTTACTTATCGGATTCACCGTCAGTCATTAGACGCACGCAGAAAACCGGAGTTGTTCTATGTGTATACGGTTGATGTCACTGTTTCCAATGAGAATGCTGTTTTAAAGCATTGTAAAGGAAACATCCAGAAAGTAGAAGAGAAGCATTACCAGATTCCATCTCACGGAACAGAGACTCTGAATGCCCGTCCGGTTGTCATCGGCAGCGGTCCTGCCGGACTATTCTGCGCTTATCTGCTCGCACTGGAAGGATACCGTCCTTTGGTTCTTGAACGTGGTGCCTGTGTAGAAGAACGTAAGAAGGATGTGGATCGTTTCTGGGAGACCGGTGTGCTTGACCCTTCTTCCAATGTCCAGTTCGGTGAAGGCGGCGCTGGTACATTTTCAGATGGAAAGTTAAATACACTTGTAAAAGATAAGACAGGACGTAACCGTTTCGTTCTTGAGACTTTCGTAAAATTCGGAGCGGACGAAGATATTTTATATGCAAATAAGCCACATATCGGTACAGATGTCCTGATTGATGTTGTGAGCCAGATGCGTCAGGAGATCATTTCGCTTGGCGGTGAATTCTGTTTTCATACACAGGTCACAGATGTTGATCTGACATCAAAAACACTGAAACTTGTTCACCTCTCAGAGAATTCCGCAGAAGAAGTATCTGCCGGAGCAGCCGTTTTTGCGATCGGTCACAGCGCCCGTGATACATTTGAGATGCTTTATAAGCATCAGATTCCGATGCGCGCAAAATCATTTGCCGTCGGAGTCCGTATCGAACACCCACAAACATTGATCGATCATTCTCAATATGGAAGAGATCGGGGAAATGATCTTCCGGCAGCAGCATATAAACTGACCGAGAACTTGGACAATGGAAGAGGAGTCTATACTTTCTGTATGTGCCCGGGCGGATATGTTGTAAATGCTTCTTCTGAAGAGCATCGTCTTGCAGTCAATGGAATGAGCTATCATGACCGTGCCGGAGAAAATGCAAACAGTGCTGTGATTGTCACAGTTACTCCGGATGACTTCGGTTCTGACCATCCGCTTGCCGGGATTTCTTTCCAGCGTAGCTTAGAAGAAAAAGCTTATCAGGCAGGACAGGGGAAAATTCCTGTCCAACGTTTTGGCGACTTTAAAGAAGATCAGATCACAACTTCTTATGGTATGGTTCATTCTTGCATGAAAGGAGCTTCTGTCTTTGGGGATGTACGTGGTATCTTTCCGGAAGAAATCGCACAGTCGCTTGAGGATGGAATCACAGCAATGGATCATAAGATTCATGGTTTTGCAGATAATGATGCATTATTATCCGGTGTGGAGAGCCGAACTTCTTCCCCTGTAAGAATTGAAAGGGATGAGAACTTTGTCTGTGCTTCCTGTGACTGGATCTATCCATGTGGTGAAGGGGCCGGATATGCCGGTGGAATCACTTCCGCAGCGATGGACGGAATGAAGGTCGCCGAGGCAATCATTCAAAAATATAAATCTTAATCATTTATGAAATTTGTGGTTTTTTGGTATCTTCTCTATACACTTTTTTGAAACTGTGCTAAAATGAATCGTTGTATTATGTCATCGCAGTGATATGATTCACATGGAAAATAGAAATACAGAAACAATCAAAATGATGTATCTTGAAGACCGTCCTTATGAAAAATGTGAGCAGTACGGTGCAGAACATCTGACAGATGTGGAACTTTTAGCTGTTTTACTTCGTACCGGAACGAAAGGGGAGAATTCGCTTCGGCTTGCCCAGAAGATTCTGCATCCACCATTTGGCTCTGAAGGACTTCTCAGCATCCCACAGTGGTCTATGGAACAACTGCTGAAGATCAAAGGAATCGGAAAGGTAAAATCCATCCAGATTCTTTGTCTGGCAGAACTTGCAAGACGTATGGCGAAAGCAGAAGCCTCACTGGGATTGGATTTTTCCTCTCCGGACAGTATTGCACGTTATTATATGGAAGATCTTCGGCATAAGAAACGGGAAGTAATGAAGCTTTTGCTTCTGAATACCAGATCCAGGCTGATCAGTGAGATGGATGTTTCAACAGGAACCATAAATTCCACACTTGTTTCTCCACGGGAACTGTTTGTGGAAGCTTTGCAGAAGAATGCTGTATCCATTATTCTTTTGCATAATCATCCGAGTGGAGATCCGACACCAAGCAAAGAAGATCTTCTGACAACCCGGCGCATCCGTGAAGCAGGGGCTTTGATCGGTATAGAACTTCTCGATCACATCATTATTGGAGATAATTGTTATTTCAGTTTAAGGGAGAAAGGATTCTTTTCTCAAGAATCTGCAAATAGATAAGGGGATGGAGTGTATTTATGGCCAGGAATGTATATGGGTTAGATCTTGGAACTTATGATATCAAGATTTTTGATAAGAAAAAAGACCGCATATGGCATGCCAAGAATGTAATTGCCATGAAAGATAAAAAATATATTTTTTCTGTCGGAGACGATGCTTATGAGATGTATGAAAAGGCTCCGGGAAATATACAGATCATATTTCCGATGAAGAATGGTGTCATTGCCCGTTTTGATGACATGCAATATCTTCTCGGAGATCTTTTGAAGGAAGAGCGTCCGTTTATCCGTGGGGCAGAATATGTGATCGCTGTTCCTACAGATGTCACAGAAGTAGAAAAGAAGGCTTTCTATGATCTTGTGCTTCATTCTGAAGCGAAAGCAAAATCAGTAAGAATTGTAGAGCGCGGTCTTGCAGACGGACTTGGACTTGGAATTGATGTTCTGGAAGAACCAGGAGCTTTTATCGCCAATTTAGGTGGAGGAACAACAGAACTTTCCGTTCTTTCCTACGGTGGTATTGTTATGAACCGTCTGCTTAAGATCGGTGGCGAACAGCTGGATAGTGCGATCGCCAATCTTGTCCGTCATTCTAAAGATTTTATAATTGGCCGTCCGACTGCCGAACGGCTGCGAAAAGAATTTGGAGTTTTTGACCAGTCCACCGGAAGCTTTCTTACTGTATACGGCAGAGATATGATGCGCGGCGGTCCGTCGCACATTGACATTCCAATCAGTCTTGTACGGGCAGCGATCAAAGAACCTTTGAGAGAATGTGTACAGGCCATTCATTCCATGCTCGACCGTACGCCTCCCGATGTCCGGAGAAATATTAATAAAAACGGGATTTATATTACTGGAGGACTTGCTAATCTGCGAGGGATTTCTACTTATCTGGAAGAAAGTATCGGTCTGCCGGTTCACATGAAAACAGACCCTGAACTCTGTGCCGTCAAAGGTCTGCAGAGAATCATACTGAATAAGACCTTGTATAGAAAATTAAGTTACTCCATGTTAGACGAAGATTATAGGTGGTTAAGATAATATGAAAAAAAAGAAGAATCAGACTTCTGTTATGAACAGATATTTACTTATAGGACTTTCTGTTTTCTGCATTTTTATGATGCTGTTATCTTCCTTTTCAGACAAAGTAGGAGGTCCATTTAAAGTTGTTGCAAATGTAACCGTTATCCCTCTTCAGCAGGGAATCAATCAGATTGGTGGCTGGATGGGAGATATGAAAGACAATTTCCAAACTCTGAAACAGGTACGCGCAGAAAATACAAAGCTTCAGAAACAGGTTGACTCCCTGATTACAGAAAATAACAATCTACAACAAGAACGTTATGAGCTTCAGAGACTGCAGGAATTATATCAGTTGGACAAGAACTATGCGGATTACAAAAAAACTGCTGCGCATGTAATCGGGAAAGATTCCGGAAACTGGTTCAGTACATTTACCATTGACAAAGGAAGTAAAGATGGTATTGCCGCAGATATGAACGTAATGGCCGGAAGCGGTCTTGTCGGCATTGTCACAGAAGTTGGTCCAACCTGGGCAAAAGTCCGTTCTATTATCGATGATTCAAGTAATGTAAGTGCAATGGTACTTTCTACTTCTGACCGTTGTATCGTAAGTGGAGATCTGTCACTTATGAGTGATAACCAGATTCGTTTTGGTCAGATGGAAAACAATGATAATACGGTTTCCGTCGGAGACCAGATCGTCACTTCTTATATTAGTGATAAATACCTGCAGGGAATCCTGATCGGATATGTCAGTGAAGTAACGGTCGACTCTAACAATCTGACTCGTTCCGGATATATTACACCGGCTGTAGATTTTAAAAATCTTCAGGAAGTTCTTGTTATCACAACAACGAAAGCGGATTTGGTTGGATCCAATCAGAGCGAATAGGAGTGAATACTCATGAAATTAATGAAATTTAAAAGAGTTGCTGTAACTGTACTGATCGTACTTGCAGCATATCTGCTCCAGTGTACCTTATTCAATCATCTGGAACTTGCCGGAATTAAACCTAACCTGATTCTGATTGTCACAGCATCCTTTGGTTTTATGCGTGGGCAGAAAGAAGGAATGCTGGTCGGTTTCTTTGCCGGTCTTATCACAGATATTCAGTTTGGTACAATTTTGGGATTTTATGCATTACTTTACCTGGTAATCGGTTTTGTAAACGGATTATTTGAACAGCTTTATTTTGATGAAGATATCAAGCTGCCGTTATTTTTGATTTCTGTCAGCGAATTTCTCTACGGTATCATCATTTATTTGCTCATGTTCATGTTGCGAAGTGATTTTAACTTTTTATATTATCTCAACCGCATCATCGTTCCTGAACTGATTTACACAATCGTGATCACACTGGGATTATACCCACTGATTTTATTTATTAACCACAAACTTGAAGCAGAAGAAAAAAGGAGTGCAAGTAAATTTGTTTAGAAATATTTTAGACCGTCTGAAAGAAGCCGGAGCTTACCTGATGCAGTCAAGACTCGTTACTTTGATCATTATATTTTGTGTCAGTTCTTCCATCCTGATCGGAAGATTATTCTATCTTCAGATCGTAAAAGGGTCTGATTATCTTGAAAACTACGAATATTCTATCCGCCGGACGACATCCGTTGCAGCAACACGCGGAAATATTTATGACCGTAATGGAAATCTGCTGGCTTATAACCAGCTGGCTTATTCCGTGACAATTAATCTGTCAACCGTTGAAAACTCCATCACAACAGATAAACGTTCTGAAAAAAATGCGGCATTAAATAAAATCCTAGATCAGGTTCTTTCTATCGTAGAATCAAATGGAGATTCTGTTGTTTCAAGCTTTGGTATCATCCTGGATTCCTCCGGAACCTATCAGTTTACACAGTCAAGCGATACCCAGAAGCTCCGTTTTATTGCAGATGTCTATGGAAAACGAACAATAGATGAACTTACAAAAAAACAGCAGAACCAAAGTGCAGCGGATATCATTCATTATCTTTGTACCGATGAAAAATATGGATATGGTCTTGATGACAGCACATTAGAGCCTGCTTATATTTTAAAGATCATCAACATGCGTTATGCAATGGCATTAAATGCATATCAGCAGTATATTGATACAGTTCTTGCATCCGATGTAAGTGACGAAACAGCAGCAGCAATTATGGAGAATAAGGACGTTCTTACCGGTGTTGACATTTCAGAAGATTCTATCCGGAAATATACCGATGGAATGTATTTTGCATCTATTATCGGATATACCGGACAGATTTCCCAGGATGAATACGATGCGCTGGACAAGGATGAAAAGAAAAAGTACTCTCTGTCTGATATTGTAGGAAAGGCCGGCATTGAACAAAGCATGGACAATGTCCTTCAGGGCACAAAAGGTGAAACAACCGTGTATGTAGATAACCTCGGACGTGTAACTGATACTGTCAGTCGAAAAGATCCTGAAGCCGGAAATGATGTATATCTGACGATTGATAAAAATCTTCAGGAAAGTACTTATAAACTTCTGGAAGAGAAGATTGCCGGAATTGTTTTATCGAAACTACAGAATGTTCTGGAATACGATACATCCAGTGTAGATGACTCTAAGAATCTGATCATCCCGGTCAGTGATGCATATTATAATCTGATTGGAAATTCCGTCATCGATTCCGGACACTTTTCAAGCAGTGATGCAAAAACTGCCGAGCAGCAGGTTTATTCCATTTTCCAGGGGAAAAAGACTGAGACGATTTCCCTGCTTGAATCAGAACTTCAGAACTCACAGGCCAGCGCATATACAGATCTTTCCGATGAAATGAAAGCATATATGGATTACATCTGTGATACCCTGCTGACAAAGGATACAGGCATCCTTATGTCAGATCAGATTGATAAGAATGATGCTACTTATATTGCATGGGCAAAAGATGAGACAATCAATTTATATACTTACCTGAATTATGCGATTTCTAAAAACTGGATCGATACTTCCAAACTTGGAAGCAGTTCTTATTCCAGTTCAGAAGAGATTTATCAGGAGATTTTAAAATATTTAAAAGAATATTTAGCAGATGACAGTAATTTCGACAAACTTCTCTACAAATATCTTATAAAATCAGGTAGTGTTACTGGTGAACAAGTTTGTGCTATCGTATATGAACAGGGTGTTCTTCCTATGGATGACTCGACATATAACGGATTACTCAACGGAGAGACAAATGCTTTTTCCTGGATCAAGAGCAAACTGGAAAGCCTTGAGCTTACACCTGGTGAACTGGCACTTGAGCCATGTTCTGCTGGTGCAGTTGTAACAAATCCAAATACCGGAGAAGTTTTAGCATGTGTTTCTTACCCTGGATATGACAATAATCGTCTCTCAAACGTAATGGATCGTTCTTATTATGTGAAGTTGAGCATGGGTATGTCACGAACCTTCTACAACAGAGCGACCCAGGAGAAGACAGCACCAGGTTCTACTTATAAAATGCTTTCTTCTGTAGCCGGTCTGACAGAAGGGGTAATTAATGGAAACTCCTATATCAGTTGTTCAGGTGTATTTGACAAGATCACACCAAGTCCAAAATGCTGGATTTATCCAAGTGCTCATGGAAGTCTGAATGTAGTAGGTGCACTGCAGCATTCCTGTAATGATTTCTTCTATGAAGTTGGTTATCGTCTTGGACAAGACTCGAATGGTAACTATGACAGTGATACCGGCCTTGAAAAACTGGCAAAATATGCAAAAATGTTTGGATTTGACCAGACGTCAGGAATCGAAATTCCTGAATCACAACCTCAGATTTCTGATTCTGACTCTGTTCGATCTGCCATTGGACAGGGTACCAACAACTATACTGTCAGCCAGATCAACCGTTATGTGACAGCTGTTGCAAACAAAGGAACTGTTTACAGTCTTTCTCTCATTGATAAAACAACCGATTCGAATGGAAAACTGATCAAAGATTATACTCCGGAAGTTGTAAATCAGATGGATGAGATCAGCTCAAGTACATGGGATCTGGTACACAATGGAATGGAAAGCATGGTGAAAAGCAGCTCCACCTTCGCCGGAATGGATATTTCCATGGGAGGAAAAACCGGAACTGCCCAGTATAGTAAGATACATGCAGATAATGTTCTGTTTGTCGGTTATGCGCCGGCAGATTCACCTGAAATTTCAATTGCTGTCCGCATTGCAAATGGATATGCGTCTACCTATGCAGCTGAAATTGGAAGAGATATCACAAAAGTGTACTTCAATCCAGAATCCGCCGATGAACTGCTTCAAGGATATGCTTCTTCTTTAGGAACTGCAGGAGCCGGTGATTAATTAAGATAACGAAAGGGGATGGGATCATGAGTGAACTGGTAACAATAAAAAGCAGTCATTCCGGTATAGAGCTGCGGCTTAATGCCAACCTCCCATTCCCGGATCTTTTAAAAGCTGTAGAAGAGAAATTCCGACAATCTGCTGATTTTTTCAAGAATGCAAAGATGGCAGTTTCATTTAGCGGAAGGACACTTTCCATCAGCGAAGAGGAGCAGTTAATACAGGTTATTACGCAGACGACAAACCTTGAGATTATCTGTATCATTGATCATGATGAACGCAAGGAACTGATCTACAAAAGAGCGGTAGCACAGTGTTTATCTGAACGTGAAAAATCAGATGGACAATTCTATCGCGGAACATTAAAGCGAAGACAGCTTCTTGAATCCGAATCCAGCATTGTGATCTTAGGAGATGTTGAATTCGGAGCTAAAGTAGTTGCAAAAGGAAATATTATCATTCTCGGTACTCTCTATGGATCTGTTCATGCGGGAGCTGCCGGTGACAGGAATGCTTTTATCATTGCTCTCTCCATGCAGCCACAGCGACTTGTAATCGGAGATATTGAAGCAAAACGTCAACTGATCTATCAGGACAGCCTTTCCATCAACGGACCGCAAATTGCAGTTGTTGACGGAAAAAGAATTTACCTTGATCCACTGATAGAATAAATCTTTGGAAAGACATAAGCATGGGAAATAGGAGGAATATTCAACATGGGTGAAGTAATCGTCATTACATCGGGAAAGGGCGGTGTTGGAAAAACAACAACAACAGCGAATATTGGAATTGGTCTGTCTTCAGCAGGAAAAAAAGTTCTTGTAATTGATACAGATCTCGGACTTCGAAATCTGGATGTTGTTCTTGGACTTGAAAATCGCATTGTCTACAATCTTGTTGACGTCATTGAAAGCAAATGTCGTCTGAAACAGGCAGTGATCAAAGATACGCGATTTGAAAATCTGTACCTGCTCCCATCTGCCCAGACAAAAGATAAGACAAGCGTATCACCGGAACAGATGAAAAAACTGATTGACGAACTAAAAGATGATTATGACTTCATTCTTTTAGATTGTCCGGCAGGAATTGAACAGGGCTTTAAAAATGCAATTGCAGGCGCACAGCGTTCCATTGTTGTTACAACACCTGAAGTTTCCTCAATTCGTGATGCTGACAGAATTATTGGATTACTTGAAGCTTCCGGAATCCGGAAAAATGAACTTCTGATCAATCGTCTGCGCGTTGACATGGTTCGCAGAGGTGATATGATGTCTGTAGAAGATGTCACAGAGATTCTAGCGATTGATCTGCTTGGAGTCATCCCTGATGATGAGTCTGTTGTTGTTGCAACCAATCAGGGAGAACCGGTAGTCGGCGAAGATTCCTTAGCCGGAAAATGTTACCAGAATATCTGTAGACGTCTGTTAGGAGAAGAAGTCCCGATTTCCGATTTTAATCATAAACCCGGACTTCGCAGTAAACTCTCCAGTCTTTTTCATAAGAACTAGGAGGTCACATTATGAGTGTACCTTCTGTTACAATTGCAAAAGACAGGTTGCGAAATTTGCTAATTACTGACAGGATTCAATGTACACCCGATATGATAGAATTTCTGACATCGGATTTATATCAGACGATTTCTAAATACATAGAAATCTCCCCGGAACAATTTGATGTCAAAATAACACGCACGGATATACATATAAAATATACAGGAGAAAAACATTGAAATCATTTTTTACTAATTTGAAACAGCGTTATAATATTAGAGATTATAAAATCAGTCTGGTTTTTCTGGTCACTCTGATTTCACTGGTCGGAATCCTTATGGTCCGAAGTGCAAGACCTGATTTAATGAATCGTCAGATTATGGGCGTTTGTCTTGGTCTGATTGTTATGTTTATTATCTCTTTCATTGATTATAAATGGATTTTAAACCTATATTGGCCGCTTTATGCTCTGAATATTGTTATGCTCCTGGCTGTTTTGGTTTTTGGAACAAAAGTAAATGGCGCGAGAAGATGGCTGAACCTTGGATTTACACAATTCCAGCCTTCCGACCTTACAAAAATCCTTATGATTCTGTTCTTTGCAAAATTCTTAATGGAACGAGAGCAAAAGATTAAAGAACCCAAAACGATTATTCAGGCAATTGCTTTAATCCTTCCATCACTTGCATTGATTTACAAGCAGCCAAACTTGTCTACAACAATTTGTATTGCCGCATTGTTTGCTGTCCTTCTTTACCTTGGAGGATTAAGCTACAAACTCATTGGAACCGTTCTTGTAATCACAATACCGACGATCATTATACTGCTTGTTGTTGCAATACAGCCAAACCAGCCGTTCTTAAAAGACTATCAGCAGGAACGTATCCTTGCATGGCTGGAACCTGAAAAGTATGCCGACGACGAATCTTACCAGCAGTTAAATTCCGTTATGGCAATTGGGTCCGGACAGCTGACCGGAAAAGGGTATGATAATGACGCAACAACATCCGTTAAGAACGGAAATTTCGTATCTGAGCCGCAAACAGACTTTATTTTTGCAATAATTGGTGAAGAATTAGGATTTGTGGGTTGTTGTGGAGTCATAATTTTGTTATTATTAATTGTGATAGAGTGTATCTTAATTGGTTTGAAGGCCAAAGATACAGGAGGGCGGATCATTTGCGGAGGCGTTGCTTCACTGATTGGAATCCAGAGCTTTATTAACGTCAGTGTAGCTACAATGATTTTTCCAAATACAGGCTTGTCCCTCCCATTTGTCAGTTATGGACTGACTTCCGTAGTATGTTTTTTCATGGGAATCGGTTTTGTATTAAATGTAGGCTTACAGCCTAATAAATATCAGTAAAGAGAGGATACCACTATGAATATCGGATTAGTAGCGCATGATGCGAAGAAAAAATTGATGCAGAATTTCTGCATTGCATACCGTGGGATACTCAGTAAGCATAATTTATATGCAACAGAAACCACCGGTATACTGGTCGAGAATGTAACAAACTTAAGCATTCACAAATATCTTGCTGGACATCTCGGAGGAAAACAGCAGCTCGGCTCACAGATTGAACACAATCAGATGGATCTTTTGATTTTCTTCCGTGATCCACTGACACCTCACTCACATGAACCGGATGTTAATGACATTGTTAAGCTTTGTGATATTTATAACATTCCGATCGCAACGAATATCGCAACTGCTGAAGCATTGATCCTTGCTCTTGACAGAGGCGACCTTGACTGGCGGGAGATGTATCGATAATATGAGTAAACCATATAAAAAGAAGAGAAGACGAAGAAAGCAACGGCATTCTGTCAGCCGCATACTTATTCCTGTCATATGTCTTATTGTTGTATTGTCCGGAGCTGTCGGCGGAGTCTGGTATTACAAAGAATATGGTGGTGATCCTGTCCGGACATATGAGACATCCACTTATAACTCTAATTTATACCAAGGAAGTTTGTTTGCTGATGATTTATGCGTCGCTGCTGATGATGTGGCTCTCACTGGATTTGATGATGAGGATTCTCTTCATGCTGCAGGATTATTCAATCTAAATGATAAAACAGTTGAATATGGATATAAACTTTATGATAAATTATATCCTGCAAGTACAACAAAGCTTATGACTGCATACCTTGCTTTTAAGTACGGTAATATGGATGACATTGTAACTGTTTCTGACAGTGTTTCAAGCTTTGCCTCTGATGAAGTAGTCTGCAACCTGCAGCCTGGTGATACAGTGACACTTTATGATTTATTATGTGGTCTTTTACTTCGTTCAGGTAATGATTGTGGTGTTGCTATCGCTGAACATATTTCCGGAAGTGTAGAAGCTTTTGCTGAGCTTATGAACTCAGAAGCGAAAGCTCTTGGTGCCACTGGCAGTCATTTCGTGAATCCTCACGGACTTCATAATGAAAACCACTATACAACAGCATATGACCTGTATCTGATCTTTAATGCCTGCATTCAGGATCAGAGATTTATGGACATTATTTCCATGGATTCTTATACAATGAATCTTACCGGAGCAGATGGTACAACAAGAACATTTGACGTAGTCCCAACCAACTATTATTCCTCAGGGAAGATCAATGCCCCTGAAGGGATTCGTGTATTTGGCGGTAAGACCGGTACCACAGATGAAGCAGGGTGCTGTGTGATCCTTTATAGCGAAGATCTGGAAAAGAATCCTTATATTTCCATTATTATGGGGGCTGAAGATAAGAGTTTTCTTTACCAGGAGATGAACCGGCTTCTTGAGGCTGGAGAAACAACTAAAACAGAATAAAGAATAACCGATACGAAAAAGCCATGTGGCACAGAGCAACAAATTAGAAGCTTTCATTTTTAATCTGTCCGCATGGTTTTTTCTATCTTATTTCATGTAATATTCTCCTTTACCGTTTCCTGTTTTCAGTAATGCTATTTTGATTTATTAATATGTATTCTTCCCCTGAAAGGCTGGAAATATACACAGAAAAATGATATACTAACAAAGTTAAAGCAGAAATGACAGGAGGTAATATTTTTATCTTGGCAAAGAAAAAAAACAAGTCTGTAAATATAAAAAGATATAAGGCAAAAAAAGAATTTAATATTGGAATGTTTCTGTTTGCAGTTGTATTTATTTATCTTATTGTTACTATTACCGCATATCTTTTAGAAGATAAGCCTTCTATTTATGAAGTGCGGGAGGGCAGTATTGTGAAGGATAATACCTATACCGGATTGATCATCCGCCAGGAAACAACTGTAAATGCAGAATCAGACGGCTACATTAATTATTATCAGAATGGGAACAGCAAAGTCAAGTGTGGCGCACCTGTTTATGCAATTTCAAAGAATGCTTTGAATTTTGATGATTCATCTACGGAATCATCTTCAACTGCAGATCTTAGTCCTGATGTTCAATCAGGACTTGTGACACAACTTCAGACATTCAATGAAAACTATGACAATTCCAACTTTTCAAGTATCTATACCTTAAAGAATGAGCTGCAAAATACATTGCAAAATGCATACCGCACAACTAAAACTGCGCAGCTTGCATCTGTAATTGAGAGCAGCGGACAAACTGTCACAACCGCTTCTGCCGGACAGGACGGAATTGTTTCCTATACGATTGATGGTTTAGAGTCCTTAACTGTTGACAATTTTACAGCAGATAATTTTAATAAAACAAATTATAAAGTAACTGAGCTTACCGATCAGATGAAGATATCTTCCGGTTCACCGGCTTACCGCTTGATTACCAGTGAAAACTGGTACGTAGTGATACCTTTAAAAGAAGACACCGCAAAAGAATTTCAGAAATCTAATTTACAGAATGTGCAGGTTCGCATAGATAAAGACAGTGAAAAGATGTGGTCCGCTTTCTCTGTTCTTGAACGAGATGGGAATTTCTATGGTGTTCTGACCTTTGACAACTCTATGATTCGTTATGCATCAGAACGTTTTCTGAACATAGAACTTATCTTAGAAGATGAGTGTGGCCTGAAGATTCCAAAATCTGCCGTAGTAGAAGAGCAGTTCTTTGTAATTCCTCATGATTACATTACAAACGGAGGTAACAGCTCTTTAGAAGGTGTTATGGTTTTGGATTCAAAAGGAACTGCCTCATTTCAGGCTGTTGATATCTATGACACCTCCGATGATGGAGAAGTTTATTTAAGTCGAGATCAGCTGAAATCCGGAACAGTGATTGTAAAACCGGATTCTTCTGATACTTATACGATTGATACCCAAAAGCCATTAAAGGGAGTCTACAATATCAATAAAGGATACGCTATTTTTAAAAAAGTATCCATTTTATGTGAAAGCGACGAATATTACATTGTTCAGGAAGGAGATTCTTACGGACTTTCAAATTACGATCATATCGTACAAAACGGAGCCGGTGTTTCCTCTGATGATGTTGTATTTCAGTGATTTGATTTTGTAGCCCTTTGAAAATTGGATACAAAATCAAAAAGAGGATAATTAAATTTAAAAAAGGAGAGATAACTTATGCTAGAAACACATTTAAAAGAAGTAGAAGCAAAGATTCAGGCAGCCTGTGACCGTGCCGGACGCAAGCGGGAAGAAGTTACATTGATCGCCGTAAGTAAGACAAAACCGATAGAAATGCTTCAGGAAGCTTACGATCTCGGTGTCCGTGTGTTTGGTGAGAATAAAGTGCAGGAAATCACAGCCAAATACGATGCACTTCCTGATGATATCCACTGGCACATGATCGGACATCTGCAGACCAATAAGGTAAAATATATTATTGATAAAGTAGATCTGATCCACTCTGTCGATTCTGTCAAGCTTGCAGAGACAATTGAAAAGGAAGCTGCAAAACATAATCTTACAGCTAATATTTTAATTGAAGTAAATGTTGCTCAGGAAGAAAGTAAGTTTGGACTTAAAACAGAAGAAGTTCTCCCGTTTATTGAAAAGATTGCAAATTTCGAACATATCAAGGTCTGCGGACTGATGACAATTGCACCTTTTGTCGATAACCCGGAAGAAAATCGTCAAATTTTCGCAAATTTACATAAATTATCTGTTGACATTAATGAGAAAAACATTGATAATGTTTATGTGAACATACTTTCAATGGGAATGACCAATGATTACGAGGTTGCCATAGAAGAGGGAGCAACTATGGTTCGAGTTGGAACTGGTATCTTTGGTGCAAGGAACTATAATATCTGACTTAATTTATTAACCTGATGAATGAGTTACTGTTTACAATATTTTTGAACAGTAATTGAATAGTATCATTTTTTCGTTGGATCGTATGAATAAAAAAGAGCGCCACCTGAAAAAGGGGACAAGATAGGAGTGTAAAAATGGGTGTATTTGATAAATTTCTTGACATCATGAAGTTAAATGATGACGATTATGATGACGATGAATTTTATGATGATGATGATTTTGCAGATGACGGTGATTTTGAGGAAAAACCGCGTCGTTCTTTCTTCGGTAAGAAGAATAATAAAGAGGAATCTTTCAATGACTTTGATGCTGATGAAGATAAGAAGTTTCAGCCTTCTGCTTCCAGCAAGGTTACACCAATGCGTCCTGCTGCAAAACACGGCGGAAACATGGAAGTATGCGTTGTAAAACCAACTTCTGTAGATGATTCCCGTGAGATCACAGAGACATTACTTGCAGGCCGTACTGTAATCCTTAACTTAGAAGGTATGGATCTTGAGATCGCACAGAGAATTATTGATTTTATTTCCGGAGCAGCATTTGCGATCAGCGGAAACCTTCAGAAGATTTCCAGCTATATCTTCCTTGTTACACCTACAAATGTTGATATTTCCGGTGATCTTCAGGATCTTCTCAGTGGATCTATGGAAACACCAAGTGTTCGTGGAAGATACTAGAATTTAACTTCAACTATAGGAACTGGATTTTAGAATTATTATGATAAAAGAAAATCAGAAAAAAGAAACAAAGCTTTTGGAACACAGATTTATTGAACTTTCCAGAATTGCTTTTGAACGTGAGATTGTTACATATTCGGATTTTCTTAACCTGAATGATCAGAATATCCTGCATACCCTGCCAAAGAACAAGCTTTATTCAAGATATGTCTTCTTTGGCGGGTATGATATGGCGGAGCGTCAGATGGCTGCATTTATCCCTGAGGCTCTTTCTTTGCGTTATGGGATATCTGATATTACTCCGAAAGAGATTGATTATCCGTTTTGTGCTGTGAAAATAGAACCAAAAAATAAAAGATTTTCCGAAGACCTGACTCACAGGGATTTTCTTGGTTCCATATTAAATCTTGGGATTGACCGTTCAAAAACCGGAGATATTCTTGTGACAGAAGATTCAGCACTTCTTTTTATCAATAAGGACCTTGTATCTGTTGTAACAGAAGACTTAACCCGGGTTCGCCACACTGTTATAGATAGTTCTGTCATCAACTTAGATATGATAAACTACACACCTGATTTCCAGCAGATAAAAGGAACTGTTTCATCTGTTCGCTTAGACAGCCTACTTCCACTTGCATTTTCTTCTTCCAGAAGTAAACTGTCCGGACTCATTGAAGGCGCAAAGGTCTTTGTAAACGGCAAATTGATTACAAGCAATGGATATCAGGTAAAAGAAGGAGATCTTATCTCTGTACGCGGATTAGGTAAGTTCCGTTTTGAGGAAGCGGGGAAAATCACTAAAAAGAATCGGATCAGTGTAACTATTCAGAAATATGTATAATCTAAAAAGCTTAGAAAAGAGGAGCTTATCGACTCATGAATAATACAAAAACAAAGACAAAGAGTTATCTTTTCGCTGCCATTGGGTTTCTGCTCACATTAGCACTTGACCAATGGACCAAATATCTTGCATCTACTATTTTACGCCGTCTCGAGTCTTTCTCTTTGATTTCCGGAGTTTTTGAACTTCGCTATCTTGAGAACCGCGGAGCTGCATTTGGTATTATGCAGAATCGACAGATTGTGTTTGTGGTCGGAGGTATTATTATACTTGCTGTTATTTTGTATCTGTACCAGAAGATGCCATTTACACCACATTACAGACCACTGCGTATCTGTGCTGTACTGCTTGCATCCGGAGCCGTGGGAAATATGATCGATCGTGTGAAACTTGATTATGTTGTTGACTTTTTCTATTTCCGACTGATTGATTTTCCAATCTTTAATGTTGCAGACTGCTATGTTGTAATTGCATGTATTTTATTTGTTGTTCTCATTTTATTTTATTATAAGGACGACAACGATTTTGAGTTTTTAAATTTTAAGAACAGATAAAAACGCACAACAGGAAGGATTCTGAAAGCTTATGGAAGAACTTCATTTTAATGCGGATATTACAGGGGAAAGGATCGATAAATTCCTTGACGGGAGAATAGAGAGCCTTTCCCGTTCTTATATCCAGAAATTAATTAAAGAAAAAAAAATTCTTGTAAATCAATTACCGGTTAAAGCGAATTACAAGTTAACAACAGGGGATACTATCATTCTTCAGATCCCTGACCCGGAACCACTTGATATTCAGCCTGAAAATATTCCTCTGGATATTCTCTATGAAGATGATGACATTCTCGTCGTTAACAAACCAAAAGGAATGGTTGTACATCCTGCACCGGGACATTACAGCCATACGCTGGTCAATGCGGTTCTATATCACTGTGGAGAAAACCTGTCGGGAATCAATGGTGTAATCCGTCCGGGAATCGTCCATCGGATTGACATGAATACAACCGGTTCCCTTCTGATCTGTAAAAACGATAAAGCCCATCAGATTCTTGCAGAACAATTAAAAGAACATTCTATCACAAGAAAGTATCACGCTATCGTACATGGCAATCTGAAGGAGGATACAGGCACTGTAAACGCTCCGATTGGTCGGCACCCTACAGATCGTAAGAAGATGAGTACAAAAGCACCAAATGGGCGACATGCAGTCACTCATTACCGTGTATTGGAAAGATTTGGTAATTTTACCTACATTGAGTGCCAGCTTGAAACCGGTCGGACACATCAGATCCGTGTTCATATGTCCAGTATCGGACATCCAATTCTGGGCGATGAGATTTATGGTCCTGCAAAATGTCCTTATAAACTCCAGGGACAGACTTTGCATGCAAAAATCCTTGGTATCACTCATCCATCTACAGGAGAATACATAGAATTTGACGCACCTTTGCCAGACTATTTTAAAGATTTATTAAATAAATTAAGAAAACAAAACTAAGTATAGGAAATAGTATAGGAAATAGTGAATTGACATTGTCTTTTTTCATTTTTTTGGTTATAATATACATAAGATTTCGCATAGACTTGAAAAGGAGTGTGGCTTATTATGAAGACAAATACTATTATAACAATCGGACGTCAGTACGGAAGTGGTGGAAAAGAGATCGGACATTTCGTTGCCGAAGCATTTGGAATTAAATTATACGACAAGGAAATGCTTGCGCGTGCAGCAAAAGAAAGTGGTATCTGTGAGGAATTATTTGAGACTCATGACGAAAAGCCAACGAACAGTTTTCTATATTCTCTTGTGATGGATACATATTCTATGGGATATGCCGGCAACACATACACGGAGATGCCTATCAATCACAAAGTTTTTCTTGCACAGTTTGATGCAATTAAAAAGATTGCAGATGAGGGACCATGTGTCCTGGTAGGCCGTTGTGCAGATTATGCACTTGAATCCTATCCAAATGTTGTCAGCATCTTCATTCGTGCAGATATGGAAGATCGTATTCGTCGTGTAGCAACAAGACTTGATCTTACAGATGCGAAAGCAAAAGATCTGATCAATAAGACGGATAAAAAGAGAGCAAGCTATTACAATTATTATACAAACAAGAAGTGGGGCGAGGCAGCCAGCTATGAGCTTTGCTTAAACAGTTCTGAACTCGGAGTACAAGGTACAGCGAAAGCAATTGAACAGTATATTCTTTTAAAAGAAAGTATTGAAAAAGAAGCCAGAAATATTGTTTAATCTTATTTATTAAAATGTATAGTGCAAAGGATACAGAAGAGCAGTAGTGCATTCTTTCTGTATCCTTTTTATCTATTCTTATTCTTTTTACTTTCTATACTTCACGAAGCTTTACAGCACCTGCCGCCTGACGGCGTCGGTCTTCATCGATTGCTGCATAATGTTTCTTTGTTGTATTGACATCTTTATGTCCCAGAACATCTGCGACAAGATAAATGTCTCCGGTTTCTTTATAAAGTGCTGTTCCGTAAGTGCTGCGCAGTTTATGTGGAGTTATCTTCTTATTCGGAGTGACCTCCCTGGCGTACTTCTTTACCATATTTTCAACTGCCTGAACGCCCATACGTTTTCGCTGGGTAGACAAGAACAGTGCGTTTTCATGACCGGAGAGTGGTACAGTTTGCTTTCTGGTCGTGTAAAGATACGTCTTTAATGCATTCTCAACCTCTTCACCGAAATACACAACCATCTGATTCCCACCTTTTCGTGTTACAGTAATTCCGTTATTCTTAAAATCAATATCCTGAAGATCCAGTCCAACACATTCTGATACACGGATTCCTGTTCCAAGCAGAAGCGTCAGAATTGCCAGATCTCGATTTTTTGTCTTTTCAAAATAGGCTTTCCGCTGACCTGTAAGATTATCACCCCCATGATCAACATAATCCAGAAGCATTGCGATTTCATCCGTATCGAGCCGTATAATCGCTTTCTCATGCATCTTAGGCATCTCTACAAGCAATGTAGGGTTCTTACTGATAATTTGACGTTTAAAATAATATCCATAAAAGCTACGAAGCGCAGACATCTTTCTTGCAAGTCCCTTTTCTGTATTCGTGATACATTTTTCTTCGTCATTCTTATAGACCTTCAGATATTCCTGGTATTCCTCAATATCTACAGGCTCCAGGCGTTCCAGATCATGTACCTCAAATTGTTCGATCGTATAATTTTTATAAACCGGATTATTCTCCATAAGGAAATGAAAGAAAACACGAATATCATAAGCATAAGAAATCCTTGTCCGCGCAGATGTCGTTGGTTCCACGGCACGAAAATAATCCTTTGCAAATGGAGGTAATGTCTTCAGAATTTCTCTAAGACGTAATGTGTTATCTATATATGTCTGTTCATGATATGTTTTTCTGTTAGAAGTTTCTGCCATATTAAAAGCTCCTTTATAGATTCAAATGTACTGAAAATCCCATATTTCTTATATATTTTAACATAAGTACTGTTTTTCGTCTATATCTTTTGGAAAAATCGGTATTTGTCGTATAGATTGATTTCTGTTAATAAAACCCGAAGAGACTATCTGCTGCTATTTAAAGCGCTATTTCTGGAAAGCAGATAGCAATCTTCTTCGGATTCAGGGAGTGTATATATCAATACATAGGGTGTATATTGATACCATTTATAATTTTTCGTAAGCGATCATCAGGTATTGACCTGCATGAATCGTATCTGAATCAAGATGATTCATCAACTTAAGTGCTTCTACATATTCGCTTACGGAGCCGTATCTGTCTGTAATTGTTTCTTCTGCAATGCTCCAAAGGCTGTCACCTGGTTCAATTAATCTGCTTGTGTAACAGATCTCAATAGCATCTGAAGTTCTCTGTTGATCTATTTCCTTTGCCGAAACTCGGAACATTCCAAAGTACATACAGCTGCAGAGAATAAAAAGAATACTGCATATTACCAAACCAGAATGACGAATAACACCATGTTTCTTCTTTGAATTTACTGAATGATTTCCTGAATACTTTTTCATAATCCTTTTCCTCTCTTTTCGCTTACTGTATACTTATCTTCTGTTATTTCTGTGCATCGAACATCTGTTCTTTTATATTTTTATTATATCGTTCGAACAAATGTTTGTCAAGCATTTTACTTCATAAAACCGAACATATTTTCGCAACAAATGTTTGCTTTCTAAAAAATGCTGTGTTATTATGTTCTTATGATTATAGTAGATTCGGAGGGAACAATATGTCAGAAGGGAATATTACTCCTAAGCAAAAAGAGATTTTAGAATATATAAAAGACCAGATTTTAACAAGAGGCTTTCCACCGGCAGTTCGTGAGATCTGTGAGGCTGTGAATTTAAAGTCTACCTCTTCCGTTCATTCGCATCTAGAGACACTGGAAAAGAATGGTTACATAAGAAGAGACCCTACCAAGCCTCGTGCAATTGAGATTCTGGATGATAATTTCAACCTGACAAGAAGAGAGATGGTGAATATTCCGATCATAGGCCGTGTCGCTGCCGGCGAACCGCTTCTTGCAGAACAGAATATTGAAGATTATTTTCCTATTCCTGTAGAATATATGCCAAACAAGCAGACATTTATGCTTCAGGTACAAGGTGAAAGTATGATCAATGCAGGAATTCTGAGTGGGGATTATGTTATTGTTGAGCAGACTCCATCTGCTGAAAATGGGGAACAGGTAGTTGCACTGATTGAAGATGGCGCTACAGTCAAGACTTTCTATCGTGAAGAAGGTATTATCCGCCTACAGCCGGAAAATGATGCATATGATCCGATCATTCTTACAGATGTCACTATCCTGGGTAAGGTAATCGGTGTTATCCGTATGTATTAAATCCCATTACTGGATATAGGATTTTTAATTAGAACTCAAAGTATAAAAAACTGGCAGAATGTAGTACTCCACTACTCTTCTGCCAGTTTTTTATAACTCTCATTATTTATGCTTCAAGATCTTCAACAGACACATGATGTCCATCTTTCCAGATTCTCTCCAAATTGTAGAACTGTCTGTTCTCACGATCAAAGACGTGTACAATAATATCACCAAAATCAAGTAACACCCATCTTCCGGATGCATTTCCTTCTCTCTGTACCAGAGAATATCCTGCTTTATGCAATTCTTCCTCCACATTGTCCACAAGGGCATTCACCTGACTGTCACTGTTTCCATTTACGATCAGGAAATAATCTGCAAGTACAGACACGCCTGAGATATCGATGATCTGGATATCTTCTCCTTTTTTATCACTGAGGGCTGTATATGCCAGCTTTGCCATTTCTTTTGACTGATTCATCATTATTCTCCTTTATCGCTATAATATTGATAAGTTTCAATGCTCATCGGATCTACCGGCTTACCATTCTTACGCAGATAATTAACCGTATTCCCTGCACAAAGACAGATTGCTTGGTCAATATCGACAAACACAGTTTCACGGATCTTTTGAAGACCAGGAATTATCTTTCTGTTCGGTTCGATATAATCAGCAATATAAATAATCTTCTCAAGCATTGTCATCTTCGGTCGTCCTGTTGTATGCCATGTAATTGCACTTAAAACGCCTTTATTGGTCACACCATACTCTTTCTCCGCGAAATATGCTCCCAGTTTCGCATGGACCAATGCCGGCATCTCAAGTTCTGATTGTGTAAGCAGAATACCGTGTTTTTGACATCTCTCAACCTGTTCCTGCGCAGAACCATACTTTCCACAATCATGCAGAAGTCCTGCCATCATAGCATCATCGATATCTTCATGATAACGCATTGCAAGAGATGCTGCTGTATACATAACTCCGATTGTATGTTCAAAACGATCTTTTTTCAGCTTTTTTTCCAGTTGTTTTCTAATGTCAATAAAAGCTTCTTTCATAATCGTGTTCTATCTCCTCTCTGGTTACTGTTCACTCCACACCACCATTTTGACAAGTGCAGATAAAATATGCTTTAAATATATAGATTCTTTTCTTTGATATAATCCGCGACAACATCAGGCACCATATAACGCACGCTGAGCCCCTTTGCTGCCCTTTCTCTTATTGTAGTGGAGGAAATCTCTACCAACGGTGCACGAAGCAGTTCTATATGCGCTCCGTATGCTTCTGTGAGATATCGTATCTGTCCCTTCATTGCTGAAGCATCTTTGTCGTCACGCATTGCTGCAAGAATCGTACAGGTCGTAAAAATTTCTCTGAAATCCTTCCATTCTTCAAAAGCAAACAGAGAATCTGCACCGAGAATAAAATAAAATTCATCATTTGGGTAGATCTTGTTAAAATGCCGCATTGTCTGATACGTATAAGAGTGCTTCTTCGTATCCGCTTCTGAAAGATTCAATGAGAAATTCGGATTACTTTTTATTGCAAGACGAACCATCTCGATCCTGTGGTGCATTGCTTCTTCTGTATCGAGTGTCTCTTTGTGCGGAGGATTTCCATTCGGTAAAAACCAGATCTCATCAAGTCCAAAATCTTCATAAGCAAACTCACCAAGAAGAAGATGTCCTATATGAATTGGTTCAAAGGTTCCGCCCATAATACCAATCTTCATTGTCTGTACCTGTTCCTTTTCTACTGTAAGAAACACGCTTTGCGAGTTTCTTATATTCAAATTCAGCTTCCGAATCATAAACTCAGAAGCTGAATAATAATTATTTTGGAAGCTGAATTTTCTTTTTATCGTCTTTTCCTTCTTTGTAAAGAACGATTTTCTTTCCGATCACCTGAACAACCTGAGACTGTGTTCTCTCTGCAAGTGTCTCTGCGATTTCTCTCGGATCATCCATGCAGTTCTTTAAAACACTGATCTTGATCAGCTCACGTGCTTCCAGTGCCTCGGCAATTGCCTCCGTAAGCCCCGGATTCATGCTTGCTTTTCCAACCTGAAAAATCGGATCCATTGTCATCGCAAGTCCTTTTAAATAGGCTCTCTGTTTTGTAGTCATAATATTCTCCTTATTTATAATAATCAAACTGAAGTCCGTACATTCTAACCGTGTCACCTTCCTGGATGCCAGCTCTCTCAAGATCTGCAAGAATACCTGAATCTTTCAGGAACTTCTGGAAGAATGCAAATCCCTTCTCTGAATCAAGATTCGTATATCCAAGCATTTTCTCAATCTTCGGACCTTCAACTACATACATTCCATCTGCCTGTTCTACCGTATAAGGAAGATCTTCATAGATCAGTTCATCATCCGGGAAGTATTCCTGCTCAAATACTACCGGCTTCTGATCCATTTTCTGAAGCTCGTTACTTACATAGTAAAGAAGATCAGAGATTCCTTTTCCTGTAGCTCCGGAGATAGGAAATACTTTGATTCCCTTTGGCTCAAACTCATCTTTCAAACGCTGAACCGGGTCATCTTCCGGATCAAAGATGAGGTCTGTCTTATTCGCCGCAATTACCTGTGGACGCTCTGCAATCTCCGGATTATAAGCTTCAAGTTCCGCATTGATCTTATGAATATCATCAACCGGATCTCTTCCTTCTGTTCCTGCTGCATCTACAACATGGATCATTAACTTTGTTCTCTCTATATGGCGAAGGAACTCATGTCCAAGCCCTACACCTTCGGATGCACCCTCGATCAATCCAGGAATATCAGCCATAACAAATCCCTTTGCTCCATCAAGGTCAACAACACCAAGATTCGGATTCAATGTTGTGAAATGATAGTTCGCAATTTTCGGTTCCGCATTTGTAACACGGGAAAGCAATGTAGATTTACCAACGTTCGGGAAACCGATCAGACCAACATCTGCGATTACCTTTAATTCCAGATTCACTTCCAGCTCTCTTGCCGGCTGTCCCGGCTGTGCATACTTCGGAACCTGCATGGTAGAAGTAGCAAAATGCTGATTTCCAAGTCCGCCTCGTCCACCTTTTAAGACAACCTGACGTCTGTTCTCTCCAGACATATCAGCAATAACTTTTCCTGAAACAGATTCTTTAATCACTGTTCCTTCCGGTACACGAAGAACAAGGTCTTTTCCGTCCTTACCGTGACAGCGGCGCTTTCCGCCCTGTTCCCCATCTCCGGCAGCAAATTTTCTCTTATGTCTGTAGTCAACAAGAGTATTCAGCCCTTCATCTACTTCGAAGATCAGGTCTCCGCCGTGTCCACCGTCTCCACCGTCCGGTCCGCCATTTGGTACATACAGTTCTCTGCGGAAGCTGCAGTGACCGTCACCGCCTTTACCAGAACGGATCAATATCTTAGCTCTGTCTGCAAACATATTTTTCTCCTCTTAATTTGTATCCGGCGTCCTGCTGACAACCGGAATCGGTTATATTGTTGTCTATACTATACCACAAACAACAACTGTTTCTGTATCTTTATTCACATCTTATATGCGTAAATTTTTTATCATCTGACAATAAAAGATTTCTTTGAAAGAAAAAGCCTCAGACCTTAAAAAACGTCTGAGGCTTCCTTTTGCCATGTATGCGAGTGAAAAGATTCCGTCGGAACTTTCCAGCCAAAACTGATTACTCAGCTACTGGATAGATAGAAACCTGTTTCTTATCTCTTCCTTTTCTTTCAAATCTTACTACACCGTCTACAAGTGCAAACAGAGTGTCATCTCCACCGCGTCCTACGTTAAGTCCTGGATGGATCTTTGTTCCACGCTGTCTGTAAAGAATGTTACCAGCTTTTACAAACTGTCCGTCTGCTCTTTTAGCGCCCAGTCTCTTTGCCTCGGAGTCACGACCGTTCTTTGTAGAACCAACTCCTTTTTTATGAGCGAAAAACTGAAGATTCATTTTCATCATGGTAATTACACCTCCTTGAAAATTATGTCGATATATTTCTCGTAGTCATTGCTGTCTTCTATCTCTTCCAGACCAAGAATCATGGAATCCAGCAATAATGTGGCATCATGTGATGGTATTCCGTCAAAACGGAACTCAATACTTCCGGTATCTTCATCCGAAACGCAGCTTGTCTCATCATCTGTAAAACGCTCAATCGAATTCAGCGCATTGATCACGAGAGCGGATACTCCGGCACAGACAATGTCTTCACCGGCCTCTGCATATCCCGCATGACCCTCCATATCAAACCCAGCATATTCCTGCCGTTCGGTCTTATAAATGGTTACCTTAATCATCAGAAACAGATTAAGCGTTGATCTTTTCGATCTTTACTTCTGTGTACTGCTGTCTGTGACCGTTTTTCTTATGGTATCCAGATTTTCTCTTATACTTGTAAACGATAACTTTCTTAGCTTTACCGTCACCGATTACAGAAGCTGTAACTGTTGCACCTTCAACTGTCGGGTTACCAACAACTATCTTGTCGTTGTTAACTGCAAGTACCTGGTCAAATGTATAAGTCTCACCAGCTTCTACCCCAAGTTTCTCTACTCTAATGATATCGCCTTCAGCTACTTTGTACTGTTTACCACCTGTTGCTATAATCGCGTACATATGGCACCTCCTATTATCATTACTCGCCAACTATGGTGTCTGAAATCAGAACTTAAATACCTCGTTGTGCGGCATACTCATATATATTAACTTGCGAATTTAGATTTGTCAATAGGGTTCATCTAATTTTTTTATTTTTTCATAACAGTATTCAATAATACTTTTTCTTGTTATGATTCCAATGAATTTCTTCTGGTCATCCACAACCGGAACAAAATTCTGATTCATCGCTTTCTGAAGAAGATCCTCCATATCAGCATCTGCCGATACAGCCTCATAATCTGCTTTTCTTGGAAAATCCTGGATAAAAATTGTCTCTGCCTCTTTCAGATTCAGATTCGTATACTTCTTGATTCCCCAGAGGATATCTCCTTCTGTCATTGTTCCGACATATTCCCCTGCCTTATTCAGCATTGGAATTGATGCATATTTATGAAATTCCATTGTTTCCAAAACCTGACGTAATGTACTGTAATCATAAATAAAAGCGACCTCGCTCTTCGGTTTCAGAAAAAATAAGATATTCATCTCTTTTCAGCCTTTCTTGGTTTTAAATCTGTGTCAATACAAAAATCTCATACAATGCCTTGATCGCATTTTTAAAATCATCATGACGTACACCAACGATGATATTAAGCTCACTGGATCCCTGGTCGATCATCTTGACATTAATGTGTGCGTGAGCAAGTGCAGAGAAGATTCTTCCTGCCGTACCTCTTGTAGACTTCATTCCACGACCCACAATTGCGATCAGTGCAAGATCGGACTCAAGTTCAATGTGATCCGGATCTACCGCTTTGTGAATTCCTGCAAGAATCTGCTGTTCTTTCTCTTCAAACTTATCTTTGTGGACAAAGATTGTCATTGTATCGATTCCAGATGGCATGTGCTCAATAGAAACACCATTATCTTCAAATACCTGAAGCACTTTACGACAGAAACCAACCTCTGAGTTCATCATCGCTTTTTCAATTGTGATCGCAGCGAATCCATCTGTTCCGGCGATTCCTGTAATTGTGTACTTCGGCTGACAGCATGTTGCTTCTACGATAAGTGTTCCTTTGTCCTCCGGAGCATTTGTATTACGGATATTGATCGGGATTCCTGCTCTTCTTACCGGGAAGATTGCATCTTCATGAAGAACACTTGCTCCCATATAAGAAAGCTCGCGAAGCTCTTTATATGTAATTGTCTCAATTGATTTTGATCCTTTTACGATTCTTGGATCTGCAATCAGGAATCCTGATACATCAGTCCAGTTCTCATAAAGATCTGCATTGACTGCACGAGCTACAAGAGAACCTGTGATATCAGAACCACCTCTTGAAAATGTAACTACACAGCCTTCCTCTGTTGCTCCGTAGAATCCCGGGATAACAGCATTCTTAGCCTTTTCAAGACGAGCAGACATAATTTCATTTGTGATCTCGGACTGAAAATCTCCATTCTCGTCAAAACGAACAACCTCTGCTGCATCAATAAATTCAAATCCAAGATATGCAGCCATAATCTTACCATTCAGGAATTCTCCTCTGGATGCTGCATAGTTGCTTCCAGCTTTTTCTGCAAAGTTCTTGCGGATCACTTCAAAATCCTCATCCAGGGAGAACTTCAAACCGAGTCCATTAATAATTTCCTGATATCTATCTTTAATTGCTGCAAGCTTCTCTGTGAAATCTTCACCGTTCTCAGCAGCTGCATAGCAGCCATAGAGCATATCTGTTACCTTTGTATCAGCTGAAAAACGCTTTCCCGGAGCAGACGGTACAACATATCTTCTGGATTCTTCTGCACGGATAATATTTCCAACTTTTTTAAACTGTTCTGCGCTCGCAAGAGAACTTCCGCCGAACTTTACTACTTTCTTCATTCTCGCTATTCCTCCAATGTAATTCTGCGTTGCTGTTTCGAGTTTCCCGTGAACAGTAACAATACTGCTTTCTGCATTATCGGTTCATTATTATACAGTGTTACGCAGTTCTTGTAAACTTTTAAATAAGAAAACTTATAGGAATTTTTTATAAACATTAATAATAATCAATTAAAACGTGATCTCTCCATATTCCGCCCGTGCAGCCTTTTTCAGATCATCCGGTTTCAATTTGATCTGCATTCCAATCTTCCCGCCACTTACATAAATGTATTCCTGATGCTGTGCACTGGAATCGATCACAGTCGGAAATTGCTTCTTCATTCCGATTGCCGTACAGCCACCACGCACATAACCGGTCACCGCAGTAATATCCTTCACATGGAGCATTTCTACTGATTTTTCCCCAACTGACTTCGCAGCCTTTTTCAGATCAAGTTCCGCCGCGATCGGAATAACAAACACATAATGTCCGCCTGTTTTTCCAACCGTCACAAGCGTCTTATATACCTGTTCATGCGGAAGACCGATTTTATCTGCTGTTGTGATTCCATCGACAAATTCATCACACTCATAGGTTTCATATTCATATGGGATCTTGTTCCTGTCCAAGATTCTCATTGCATTTGTTTTTAGTTCTTTCTTACTCATTATATTAGCATCTCCTCTGTTGTCTCTGCCTGCAAATGCATCTGCTATTCCATCTCTCTTACTGCTTCATGCAGCGGCTTACGCACTTTCTTTCTCGTCACCTCAGCAAGTCCAAGTGCTGTAATATCAACTAATGTTGTTTGGATCGGATCTTTTGAGAGAAAATATCGGAATTCTTTTAATAAAACTTCCTCGTTCTTCTCCTCATCCTGATTTATAAAATCGATCAGAATAATTCCAGACAGATTTCGAAGACGTATCTGTCTGGCTGTTTCCTTCGCTGCTTCCAGATTCATCTTCAATGTAGACTCATCATCACCCTTTTTACGGACGTTTTTCCCGGAATTTACGTCTATCACGGTAAGTGCCTCTGTCACCTGGATCACCAGATATCCTCCATGTTTCAGCCAGACTCTTTCTGACAAGGCATGTTCAACCGCTGTTTCTGTACTATAAATCTTTCCAAGTGGATAACCACTGTCATCATGGAAATGGACCAGTTCCAGATTCTCCGGCATTTCTTTCTTGAAATAACTACAAATCTTTTCATAGATTTCTTTATCATTCACAAGAATTTCTTCCATGCCATCCATATAGACATTTTTCAGATCTGTAATATAGGACGGCGGAGCAGATTTCAGGCATGAGAAACACACTCTGGAAGCAGCATATTTTAAAAGATGTTCATATTCCGCTTTCAGCTGTTCAATCTCTGTAAGAACATCCTCGAATGCAGCATCTTTCGCATTTGTTCTGATAATAAGACCATACTGATTATTCTGATATTCCTGAAGGCGCTCCTTATAGGCTTCTCTGTCCTTTTTCGCAATTTTGGAAGACACACCGATTCTTGTGTTCCCATGCGTCAAAACAGCATATCTGCCTGTCAGGCTGAGATTTCCGGTCACAGTCGGCACCTTTGTCTTTACAGCTTCCCTGCTGATCTGAACTACCAGTTCATCACCGATGCAAAGTGGCTTCTTCCCAATCTTATGCGTAAAAAATGCATTCTGTGCATCTCTTAAATCAAAATAACAATTAACGCCCGGCTCAATCTCAAGAAAAGCGGCTCCTATATTCTGTACAATATTCTGCACTTTGGCGACATATATATCGCCAATCTGATGCACCTTTTCCTGTTCGTCGGACTTTGTACAGTGAATCTCAGCAATCTGATCCTCTTCCAGAAAAAAGGTCCACACATGATTTTCTTTTTTCTCTATCAAAACTTTTCGTTTCATCTGTTCCTTCTCATTCCTCATCGCCTGTCATATCAACACCCATTGCCTCTAATGGAATCAGGGATCCATCTTCACTGCGGTCTGTATACATTTCCAGTCTGTGATGCTGGAATTTCACGCTGTCCGGTTCAATTCCAAGGAACTGACAAAATGCTTCCATCACAAGATCCGGTTTTAGATTCTCTACACTTCCTGCTGCCACTTTCAGATAAACAGAGTCACCACGCAGTTCCCATGCATAGATCAATGGCTTAATGTCAACTTCCTTCTCGCTTCGTTTCGTCTGCTTTACGATCCGGATCTCCGGCTGTTCCATAAATTCTGAAAATCGTTCTTTCCAATCCTCCGGGAATGCTCCCTTTCTCACAGATGTCAGATAATCCGCTCCCGCAAGGATTGTCATTCCAGTCATCTTCTTCTCCTCAGCAATTCTTCGGATACTTACGATTTCGATTCCTTCAATCTGACATGCTTCATTCATCCTTCTCACAGCATCTGCACTGTTGACAGCTTCCGTCAATTCAATATCAAAATATTCCCCGTCACTTGTCAGTCCGATTCCAAGTGGGTTAGCAAATGACATAATCATATGCGGGCTATATCCTCCTGAAAATGCAATCGGAATATCCGCACGACGCATCACTTTCTGGAAGAAACGCATCACATCAAGATGTCCGATGAATCGGAGAGAACCATATTTCCTAAATTTAATTCTTGCCTTCATAACAGACACCTCCTCCAAATTTCGCTGCGCCACATCCGGAACACTGCATACGGCAGTTCGGAGTAACCTTTTCTTCCATTGCACGTTCCCACTCTCTACGCAGGAACTTTCTCGTCACACCTATATCTATAAAATCCCACGGGAATAATTCATCTTCCCCACGCTCACGCAGGTTGTAGAAATCAATATCAACACCTGTATTCTCAAATGCCTGCATCCAAAGTTCATTATGGAAGCTCTCTGTCCAAGAATCAAACAGACATCCAAGACGATATGCCTCTTCAATCGCTCTACTGATCTTACGGTCACCTCTGGCCATGATGCCTTCCAGAACTGTAACTTCCGCATCATGCCAGTTATATTTCAGACTCTTACGGTTTAACTGTTCTTTAAATTCATCATTCACTAGATGTGCACGTCTCATATATTCTTCCGCCTTGCACATCGGAGCCCACTGGAACGGTGTGAACGGCTTCGGTACAAAGAAAGAAGAACTTGCCGTGATCTGACATTTTCCATGTCTCTGATCTTTTGGAATCTCATAATATCTGCGGGCAACCTTTTCTGCTAGATGCGCGATTTCCTTCATATCTTCCTCAGTCTCAGTCGGAAGTCCAAGCATAAAGTAAAGTTTTACCTTCGTCCAGCCACCTTCGAAAGCCTCGCCTGCTCCGTTTAAGATCA
>OHAY01000018.1_pt1 | contig 137296 bp, 154 predicted proteins | sample 1577191 | NCBI WGS metagenome assembly OHAY01 (sample SAMEA3541504, study PRJEB24748) | human gut metagenome | biome: human gut; feature: human-associated habitat; material: faeces | place: China | collected 2012 | reverse complement strand
GTGTTGTAACATTAACATCAACCAAGAGACAAATTAGTTTCATGGCTGATAGTGTGCGGGCAAGCAGTATTCGCTCTGGCGGCATGTGCGGCATTAAGTTAGATGATGATGATAAAATTGTATCTATGACAATTACTGAACCGCAAAACTTTACAGGTAAAATTGTAAACAAGGGTGGACGGGGAGTTATTCTTTAGTCTGCCCCTTTCTTTCTATTGGAGGAATATGTCTCTAAATATTTATTCGCCAATGTTGGTTGGCAAAGCTCCCAAAAATTACGAAGATATGCTTAAAAATACACCAATCATCGGCACAGTCAAAAAAGATGGGTACTTCTCGCAGTTAGTTAAAGACGAGAATGAGGTTCATCTTTATAGTCGCACAATCTCTAAAAAAACAGGGTTTTATTCAGACAATATTGATAAAGTGCCGCATATTAAAGATTGGGCTATAAATGAACTTCCTAATGGTACATGTATCATCGGTGAAGTTTATTATCCTAATGGCACATCTAAGAATGTAACATCGATTCTAGGTGCGCTACCAGAGAAAGCTATTGAACGTCAGAATGGAGAGTATGGTAAGATTCATTTTTATATGCACGACATTCTTGCATATAATGGTGAAGATTATGTTATGAATAAAGTAACGTATGATTATCGTTATAGTCATCTATGTGAGCATATTGATGTTGCTAGTCCATTAATTCCAGAATTAGAAATAGCGCGACGCTATGATAATGCTTATCTAAACCTAGATAGAGTTACAACTGATAAACTTGCCGCAGGCGAAGAAGGTATGGTATTTCGTGTAGAGAATGGTCTATACGCACCAGGCAAGCGACAGTCAAAAGTTATGTTCAAAATTAAACAAGCACAAAATGATATTGATTTTGTGATTACAGAAATTCTGCCACCAGAATATCTTTATACTGGTAAAGAATCTGAGACTTGGGGATATAAAGATAAAGAAGGTAATCTAATCACAAAAGCCGCATATTATGGTTGGGTTGGGGCTTTACGACTTGGCGCATATGATAATGCTGGAAATCTTGTGTCTGTTGGTCGTGTGTCTTCTGGTCTTACAGATAATCTTAAAGCTGACCTCGCAGCCAATCCTGATAAATATATTGGAACGGTTGTAGAGGTAAACTGCATGAGTCTAGATAAAGTAAATAAAACCATGAGACATTGTTACCTATCTAGGCTTCGTTCAGACAAACCAGCACAGGACTGTAAGCTAGAAGAAATTTTTAATTAAGGCTTAACTTTTAGAATATTTTATGTTATCATGTATATGAAATAAAAATGAAAAAGTAAAGGAGTTATATGATTACTATTACCAAGCCAGTATTTTCAGATAATGCTAAAAAGGTTCTAAAGCACCTACAGGAGAATCAGGGCAAAGATGAAACTTTTAAGGATATTGCAAAGGCTGTTCATCTAACCGATAAGGCTACTAACTGCATTATTACTTCCTCACTTGTCCGCAAGGGTTATGCAGTTCGTGAACTACAGCCTGATGGTGGTACTAACTTTATTCGTCTTACCAATGAGGGTATGAAAGTTGACCCTGAAATCACTGTAACATATACTAAGTAATATGGCTCTTGAATTTATTATAGCTGTTGTTTGCGCTATTACATTTGTCGTATGCGGCTATAGCGTAGGCGTTATAGCTGGCAGAAAAGAAACGTGTGATATAGTCGAAGAGAACAACAAAGAAGTTCTTATTGCGCGAGAGCATATTGAATATCAAATTCAAAATGAAAAGGCACATTTAAAATCTCTCCAAGAGAACGTGGAACAGCAAAAGCAGAGCTTTGAAGATTTCAAGAAAATTGAAAAAGAGAATATCATGAATAGCCTTCGTGATTTTCAAGCTCAAGTTGATGAAGATAAAGCTGAATATGTTGAGCAAATTCAAATTCTTCAAAGCTCGCTTGATAAACTACAGCGACAAAAGGCTGCGACAATTGAAGCGTTTCAACGTGAACAGGTAGTGCAAGATTCTAAAGATGATTATCGTATCATTATCGAAGATAGTGATAAAGCAGATATTGATATTTTAAATTCGTTTAAGAACCGCCTTTCTAACCCAGAGATTCTTTCAAAGCTAATTTGGTCAACGTATTTCCAGAAGAAAGCAAAGGCTTTATTCGTTAATATTGTTGGTACTGAAAAGACTTGCGGTATTTATAAGATTACAGACATAAATGATATGAAGTGCTATATAGGACAGTCTGTAGATATTGCAAATCGTTTTACACAGCACTGCCGTTGCGGATGCGGCATAAAGACACCTAAAGATAATAAGTTGTATGCGGCGATGATGGAAGATGGCTTAGACCAATTCACTTTTGAAGTTGTTGAGGTTTGTCCGCAAGAAGAATTAAATGAAAAAGAAAAATATTATATTGATGTATATAACGCAGTTAATTATGGTTTCAATTCACAGGATGGTGTAAATGGGAAAAGTAACGATAATGCCCGAGACGATTAAGAATCCCTATTCGTTTATTGGCGCCTGTTCAGGTGTTGCTTATGATTCTGACGTGACCGATGATAAGAAAAATTATAGACGCGGCAAGCAATGTGTCGCAGACGGGCATGGACGCGTTCTAGAATTTGTAGATGTATATATGATTATCGAAGGATACTCGACTAGAACTATGCGAGAAATTATGCGTCATGTAGGAGACGGCCTAACAGTTGTGCAGCGGTCTACTAGGTATTGCTATGAAGGCGGCTTTGAATACTACACTCCGCCTGTAATTGAAAAGAACGAGACAGTATTAAAGACATATCAAGACGCTATGGCCGCAATTGAAAAGAATTATCATGACCTTATTGGTGCTGGTGTTCCTAAAGAAGATGCGGCAAACATCCTTCCTCTTGGAATTAACACGAAACTTTCGATGAAGAAAAATGCTCGTTGTCTCATGGATATGAGCCGCGTGCGACTATGCAATCGTGCTCTTAAAGAAGCTCGTGATTTTATGAATGATGTCGTAGAAGCTCTTGAGAATTATTCTCCAGAATGGCATGAGCTAGCCAATCAGATTTTCATGCCTAAGTGTGAAGCTCTTGGTTTTTGCAATGAAAAGTTTAGTTGTGGAAAATATCCTAAAAAAGTTATTGACTAAAATTTAAAAACGTGCTATAATATGTGATATATATTGAAAGAAAAATTAGAAAGGAAATTGAATGTTTTCAAAGACAAATAATTCATGCCATATTGAGGGATATGTATTTTCAACTGACCGCCTTGCCCAGCGTGTCTCTAAAAAGACCAACACTCCTTTTATTAACGGCACAGTAAATGTAGCCACTGATGATAAGGGTCTTAACGTTGTCCCTGTATTTTTCCGTTACGTTACTGAGACTTTTAAGAGTGGCAAGCCTAATCCAGCATGGGAGATTCTAACTGCCCTAATTGACCATGAGGGTTCAGATACGTTTGAAGTTGTAGGTACTTCTGCTCTCAAGGTTCGTATTGATGGTTCTGTCGGCACAAATGATTTTGTATCTCGTGATGGTGAAGTTGTTTCTCCTAAGCGTGTTGAGGGTCAGTTTATGCACGTTATGACCAACGAGATTTCTGAAAATCCTGCTACATTCGATGTCGATATGCTGATTGCAAATGCGGCTGAGCGTGAGGTTGAAGATGGTGATGATTTTGTAAATCTTCGTGGTTATGTTTTTGATTATCGTGGTGGTATTCTTCCTATTGACGTTAATGTCCGTTCCAAGGGTGGCATGGATTACTTCATTGACCAAGATATTTCTAATAAGAGTCCTCTTCTAACCCATATCAAGGGTTCTATCGTGTCTCAGGCCATCACGACTGAGAAGACTGAGGAATCTGCATTTGGTGACCCAATAGTTCATAAGGTTGTTCGTCATGTTCGTTCTTGGGATGTTACTTGGGCTGCGGTCGAACCTTATGAGTGGGATGATGAATCTACCATCACCAAAAAGGAATTCAAGCAGAAGTTAAACGAGCGTGAAGAGCGTATGGCAGAGGTCAAGCGTAATCATGACGAGTATCAGGTTAATCGTAACGGTGGTCAGAACTTTGCAGCAGCAAAGGTAGTCGCAAAGGTTGAAGCTCCAGTAGATGAAAATGAAGATGATGATGACGAGGCATGGCCTTTTTAGTCAAGTAGCAGACAATTAAATAAATAGGGGAGAGATTAAGTTCTATCCCCTATAAGATAGAAAAGGATTTAAAATGGAATTTAATTTTACGTCATGTGCGGTCCTGCTGCCAAGTGCTCGGAGTGCGCCACAAGATAGCGAATAAATTGCGTAAAGCCGGTGAAGGGATGACCGAAAAATACATCGGAAAGGCCAGACACTACAAGCACAACAACGACTTGTTCTGGAAGTATAGAGACATCGTACTTGACAATAATGGCAATCCTGTTACGGACGATAACGGCAGACTTGTATGGCTCCTGCTCAGATGGAAGGGTTGCGACAACGCTGCATGGTGGACGAAAGGGTACAAGGATTGCAAGCTGTGCCGCGATGGAGGCAAGACGTACCGCATCGACTTTACCAACTGCAACGTCTACGAGGTCGTAAGCGAATGAGCTGTGGAGCGAAGGCGGTGAGCAAATGCTAACAGCGGATGGAGTCAAATTCCTAAAGGAGCTTCAAGACAAGTTGAATACGCAAGAGACGTTTTTGTCAAGCGGACCCACGTTTCTGAGTAGTTGAGCAGGGCGTGAAAGCAGCATTTTCTAGCATCCAAACGAAGTTTAGCGGCGAGGACGCAACTGAGTGGCTAAGCAATTGGGGACATAGCACTTGCCGCCGATACAATGTTATGTATCTAAATCGTATTTAATAGTAGATAACAAAAGATTAAACCAAGAGAGAAAAGAGAAAGCAATATATGTCAATTGATATTTTTAATATTGAACCTCACAAAGTTAGTCGTTCGCTAGAGGGCTATACAATCATGTTTTACGGTGAGCCTAAGACTGGCAAAACATCAACAGCAGCCAAATTTCCAAAAGCCTTACTATTAGGTTTTGAGGTTGGCTATCTAACAATTGGCGGCGTAAAACCGCAACCTATTAACAAATGGTCTGAATTTAAACAGGTTCTAAAGCAGCTAAAAGACCCGAAAGCTCATGAGCTATACAGCAATATTATTATTGATACTGCTGACATTGCTTATGACCTTTGTGAAAAGTACATCTGCAATCAGGCTGGAGTCTCGGCTGTAGATGAGCTACCTTATGGTCAGGGGTGGTCTAAAACTAGTAAAGAGTTCGATGAATGTCTTCGTTCCATTCCTCAGATGGGCTATGGTCTAGTAATGATTTCACATAGTCAAGACAAGACTTTTACTGATGAAAATGGTAGTGAATACAACCAGATTGTTCCTACTCTTGGCAATCGTCCACGTCTAATCGTTGACCGAATGAGTGACGTTATCGGTTACGCCCATCCAGTAGAAGAGGAAGATGGCCGCACTCATACTGTCCTGTATATGCGCGGAACCCCTCGATTCGTAGCTGGTTCTCGATTTAAATATACGCCTGACTCCATTGACTTCACATATGACAATCTTGTCAAGGCTATTGGTGATGCAATCGACAAGCAAGCAGAGGAAGATGCTGGCAAGTTTGTCACCGATGCACGTACTACAGCATATGATATTAATGATGGTCCTGACTTTGAAGCTATGAAGAATGAATTCAAAGAATTAACCGTCAAGATTCAGCATAGTGTTTCTAAGGATGAATTCAAAAAGTCTTGGGCGCCTAAAATTATTGAAATTACAGATAAGTATCTCGGTGTCGGCAAAAAGGTCAATGACTGTACTGCTAAGCAAGCTGAACAGCTTTCACTTATCCTTGATGACCTCAAAGACTTACTGTCTAATGGAATTGATGTAGCTTAATTCTAAAGACCGTCCATAATTGGGCGGTCTTTTTTATTGACGAAATCTCCTGAATATGTTATAATTATACTATAAAGTTAGGAGAAAATATGGCAAAACAAAGACTTGTTAAATGTCCATATTGCGGCCAAATGATTGACCGTGATTGTGAGTTTGATTGGAACAAGATTGGCAACCGATACTGGCATGATGAATGTTATGCCAAAAGCCAAGAGGAAAAAGAAAAGAATAAAGATAAGCTGAAAAAGCAACGAGAAGCAGTTATGAAAATGGCTGGAAAATATCTCGGTGCATATGCAGATTATCAGAAAATTGCCCTGAACATGGGGCAACTCATTCAAGCTGGTGTTACATATGAGCAGATGGCTAAGGCTTTAAAGTATTGGTATGAAATAAAGCATAACGACCCGAGTAGGTCAAATGGCGGCATATGGATTATCAAATCAATTTATGTCGAAGCAGAAAATTATTTCAAACGATTAGAAGAGATTAGAACTGTACAGAGCGAAGAGCAAGTGAATACAGATATTACAGATGAACATCGTGTATTTGTGCGACCAAGAGACGTAAACATTTATAGAAAAAAGCCACGTTTTAATTTGGAATAGAAGGGAGGATATTTGATTAGTAAATACTATGATTCTGTTGCGGCATTACAGGTAATTGGATGTTGTATGCGGAAACCTGAATATTTGGCGGCAGATGGACAATACTTCTTTTCAGAACACGACTTTTGCAATGACTTACATAAGGTAGTATTTGGTGCATTGTATAGTTTATATAACGCTGGTGTAACTGACCATCTTGCACGAGAAATTGAGAATTATCTTAAAGACAAGCCGAAAGCATATGCAGTCTATAAAGCTAATAAAGGTAGAGAGTGGATGTTTGAAACTCATGCGAATGCTCACCTAGATGCTTTCGAGTATTATTATAATCGTTTAAAAAAGATGTCTCTACTTCGCGCGTATGATGATGTTGGCGTAGATGTATCTGATATTTATGACCCCGATAATATCTTAGATTCTGCAAAGAAGCAGGCACAAGACGAGTATCTTGATGGTACAACATTAGAGCAATTAGCAGATGATGTAGAGGGTAAGTTTTATTTTATCAGGGATTTATATGTAGACAATAACGATAACGACTCTGTTGCTATTGGTGATAATGTCCAAAAGATTGTAGATGAATTAGCACAGCATCCTGCTCGTGGTTGGGCAATGTATGATATGTATGAAGATGCAATCGCTATGGGCGCACGACCTGGCCGCTTTTATTTAAGAAGTGCAGCGACAGGTGTCGGTAGAATGATTTGCCGACAATAAACTGGGGAAAAATCTGGAACCCTAAACCAAAATGGCAAGGGAATCAGAGGTGAAGGCTAATTTAAAATTAACCAGCCGCAACGCATAGCAGGTGAAAAGATATAATCCTGCCACGAGGCCCCAGCTTTCTTTATAAGAAAGAAAAGATATGCTGAACTTGCGGGAAACCGTAAGAACCACAGGATAAAAAGCCTATGGGGTAACAAATTGAAATCAAGAACTGGTGTTGCTGATGCTTGTTTTTTCTCATGTTCTGAGTATTATTCAGATGAAGGTAAATGGGAACGTTTATATAATCGAGTACCTACTTTATATATTTCGGTAGAACTAGACATTGAAGAGCTTACAACTATGGCATTAGCTTTTATTGGTAATATTCCAGAAGACCATATTGTTGAAATGGATTTACTTACTTTTGACGAAGAAGAGAGATTAAAGAAAGCAGTACAGATTCTAGAAGAAGCACCACTTCGTATGGAATATCTTCCTAACTATGGCATGAAAGATGTTGAGAATTGTATCAAACGCAATATGCGTAAATATAAATATCCACGAGTAAATGAACAAGGCAATACAGATTATCTAACTTTTCAATGTGTTGTCTTTGACTACCTTACTTCGTCTATTAAGATGATTGAAGAAATCTCACATGGAACTGGCGTCAAAATTCGTGAAGACCAGATTCTATTTCTTATGTCGTCTAAACTTAAAGAAATAGCTGTCGAGAATAACGTCTTTCTTTTATCAAGCACGCAAATCAATGGCAGCTACCGTCAAGAGAAAATTTTAGACCAGAACATGCTTGCTGGTGCAAAGTCAATCGCAAACCGAATCGACTACGGTGAAATCATGGTTGATTGTACAGATGAAGATATTCAAGATATTGAAGGTGTTTTGGCACAGCATCCCGGAATGTGTCCACCAAATGTAAAAAGAAGCGTATATAAGAATCGACGAGGAAAATTCAATCGTGTTATTTGTTGGATGCGCGCAAATAAAGGTACTTGTCGATATAAGACTTTATTTGTAACTGATTTCTCTTTTAAACCAATAGACAAAGATGAAATTTTCCAAAAGAAGAAAGAATAGGAGGTGCGGGAATTGGGATACGATAAAGCAAAAGTAAAGGAATCAATTGAACCAGAAAACGTATATGATATTCTAGAATACTTTGGAGCAGAACCAGAAATGAATTCTGATTATATCATTTCCCGCACAATCTGTCACAATGGCATCGGTGAAGGTTCAAAGAAGTTATATTATTATTTTAAGAATAGTATGTTTAATTGCTATACTGAGTGCGGCGCATTTGATATTTTTGAACTTGTTGAGAAAGTTAAAAATGTAGACCTTAATTCCGCAATCTACTTCGTGGTTAATTTCTTAAATCTTCAAATTGATTTAGATAATGATATTGATTTAAAAGATAGTCAAGAAGACTGGAAAATATTCAATAGATATAAAGAGCAAAAAGATGTAACTGTAAATGATAATACCATTGAGTTACCAGAATATGATATATCTATTATTCAGCATTATCCTCAACCTATTATTTCCTCTTGGTCTAATATCTCAAAAGAGGTGTGTGATTTTGCGCAAATTCATTATGACTCTCTTGGCGGCAATATCCTTATCCCGCACTTTGACCAGAATGATAGATGTGTAGGTATTCGACAAAGAACTATTATCCAAGAGCAAGAGAAAAAAGGAAAATATAAGCCTTGGCGAGTCCACGGTACACTTTATAATCATGCTCTTGGCTTTAACTTGTATGGTCTTAATTGGGCTAAAGAAAGAATTAGAGAAATACAAACTGCGGTTGTAGCCGAATCAGAAAAGTCGGTTCTTGCCTACATGTCATATTATGGTACAGGTAATAATATTTGTGTTGCAACATGCGGCAGTTCCTTGTCTAAATATCAATTCAAACTTCTTAAAGATGCAGGATGTAAAGAAATTGTTATCGCATTTGACCATGATTTTGATGAATATGGTTCAGATGAAAGTTTAAAGGTTGAAGAAGAGATTGCCAGGATTGGTAATAAATATAAGCCGTATATGAATATGTCTGTAGTTTTTGATAGAGAGAATATTTTAGGATATAAGGCAAGTCCATTAGACCAAGGAAAAGATGTATTTATGTATCTATTTAAGAACAGGATTATGCTATAATGTGTGTTACAATTGGACAAATCATAGTTTTGATACTTGTGCTTTTGTCACCGATTCTTTTGTGTCTTGCTATTATTATGGCTTATATTATCATAGACAAATGGGTAGATATTATATTTTATCCTTTTGAGATTATTCGTGATAAGATTGATAATTACAGGCAGAAAAGAGATTTAGAATCATGGTATGAAGAAAGCGAAAATAACCAAGAGGAAGATACAATATGACAGAAGATGATAAATTAAAGGTTCTCAGTTATCGCCGCAAACATCAGCGCTGTCGATATTGTAAATATTATTTTTATCCATACGTGCCGCATGAGCTAAAATTGACCAGCACCGTTCCTCCTGAATGTGCTATTAAAGATAAACGGATTTATCCTTATATCCTAGGTCTTAAAACATTAGCAGGATGTATGTGCAAAGAGTTTGGAGTTGATGAAAATAGATTATAAATTATATAAGCCAACATTAGATAGCTTGACACCTCAACAACAAATTTTATATAATAGAAATATTCCAGTAGAAGAACAAAGTAATTGGCTTAATGCTTATTGGAATAATGTAAACGATTTTCATTTACTAAAAAATATTAAAGAAGCAGCTGTAATGATTGCTAATTATTGTATGTTGGCAAGCTCTAAGATTACTATTTTACAAGACTGTGATTGCGATGGATTGATTTCGAGCGCCATTATAGCTAATTATATTCACCGTATTTGTAGCAAGGAACCTACCATCTTAATCCACGAAGGAAAAGCTCACGGACTTGCAGACATTGATTTAGACAACATTATAGAGACTACTAATCTTCTTATTATCCCAGATGCGGCAAGCAATGATTATGAACAACTTAAATATTTACATGACAATGGCGTAGATATTGTAATTGCTGACCATCACCATTGCGAAAAATATTCTGAGGATGCTATTGTAGTAAATAATCAATTAGACGATTATCCTAATAAAAACTTTTGCGGAGCAGGCGTTACATGGCAGCTATGTCGCCAGATGGATGAAATATGTAACTTCGATTATGCGAATGACTTAGTTGATTTGTGTGCTCTTGGTTTATGTGGCGATATGATGGATTATCATGAAAAAGAAGTGAGAGCGCTTGTCAATATTGGTTACGCTAACGTTAAAAACAAATTTTTTAAAGCATTTGTAGATAAACAAGAGTTTTCTTTAAATAAGATGAATGGACTTAATTATCTAAGCTCTAGCTTTTATGTAGTTCCTTATATTAATGCATGTTGTCGAACTGGTGAAATGGTAGAGAAACGTCTTCTTCTTAGCGCTCTCTTGGATTATAAGTGTGATACTATGATTCCATCATCCAAGAGAGGTGAAAAAGGTAAAGAGGTTCCTGTTTGGCAAGAAGCTATCACTGTTATTGAACGAGTGAAACGTAGGCAAACCAAGCTACAAGATGAAGCTATGGAGTTCTTTGAATATCAGATTCAGTCCAAAAAGCTAACTGATAATGCTATTATTACTTGCGTATGCGGCAAAGACGATGCTGAACCCGGTATTTTGGGATTAATTGCAAATAAAATCCAAGCTAAATACCAACATCCTACATTAGTCTTACAGGAAGTCGAAGAAGAAGACGGGGTACATCTAAAAGGGTCTGCTCGTAATTATTCTTACTGTCCTGTTGAAGATATGCGCAGTCTTTGTGAAGATACTGGTGTTGTTGATTATGCCGCTGGACACGGGTCTGCATTTGGACTCTCGTTGCCTTTAGAGAATTTTTATGAGTTCTTAGATAAGACCAACGAGCAATATAAAGGTGTTAATTTTAAACCTGTATATCTTGTTGATTACGTCTGGAATTATGATAGAGTCAATCCAAAATATATTTTAGATATTGCAGAATTGAATATTTATGGTCAGGATATTCCAGAATCTAAAGTTGTAATAGAAGATATTGCATTAGACAATGTTAATGTTCAGCTTTTAGGTGAAGCAAAGGGTCATCCTACCATTAAAATTTCTTTACCATCTGGTGTTGATATTATGAAATTCAAGTCTTCTAGAGAAGAATTTGAGGAATGGACAAGTGGAGAAAAGAAGCTAACCATTGTCGGCAAATGTTCCAAAAATTCTTGGATGGGAAACGTTACGCCGCAAATTCTAATTGATGATTTTGAATTAGAAGATTATGAAGAGGAATGGGTATTTTAAATGAAACTTCAAATTGAAGAAGCAGAGCTTAGGAATCTTGCGCATAAGGCATCACGTTATGATATTATTATGGATGCTCTTATTCGTGAAAAGTTCGACAAGATTGATATTTATAGTGATTTGGGAAATGACTGAAAACTATATGTCAGATATTATCAATCAGCAGCCGAGTGATATTATACCAGTAGATGAAGATAAAATTAAAGAAACTCAAGAATGGTTTGACAAGCATCCTGACTTTGGCACAATGTAATTAAATAGAAAGCCCTCTAGTTTTTATTGACTAGAGGGCTTTTTTGTGTTATAATATATTTATAAAGAAATCCAATAGAAAGGAGTAGCATAAATTATGCGAATGGCAAAATGTCCTATATGCGGGCAGCATAATGTCAATGGTTTTAAAAAGCACAACAAGTGGTATTCAACTTGTTATAATAAGGAGTGCCGATATACTACAGAAGTAGGTATGCCGACACGTAAAATGAGTCGCTTTAATTGGAATCTAAACTATGAGCGTTTAACTGGCGAGATTCTTCCTGATGAAATGGCTGGTCGGCAGAAGGGCGCTTATATGAAAAAGGAGATTCGTTGCGGCGTACCCGAACTAGTTCAGTGTTTCACTCAAGAAGACTTTGAGAACTGGGAACAGACCTATGATTATTCAAAAATAGATTGGGTTAAAGACAAGGGAAAGCGTGCAGGAGCAGCCTGCCGTAAAGCTCGTGCTAAAGAACGTGCAGAAAAGGAATAGAGATGCAATTAGACGTGCTTTACGAAGTTATAGTGCCTGAGCATATGGATAAGAAACTTAAAGTAGGTCAGCCCGGACATTATGAATATATTGGCGGTGGATTCTTTTCAGGTTATCGCTATGTGCCTGCGGTTCAAGGAACTTGGGAACCTGTAACGGTTTCTGAAAAGCGATATATTTTTGAAAAAAGAAAAAAGGCTAAGAAATTCTGTCTAGAAAATAATTATCCTTTTGAATACATCCATGAGCGAAAGTGTTGAATTAATATACTCTTTATATGAAGAAGGACGGTGATGCCAATGACAGTGCCGCGATTTGATATTCATAATCACACGCACTATTCCTAACCAACTTACGACTTATTGATTCAACCGTCAAACCAAAAGAGCTAATTGATAGAGCTATAGAACTAGGCCTTGCGGGAATTGCAATCACCGACCACGAGTCATTAGGTGGACACGTAGAGATTGACCGCATCCAAGAGGAATATAAAGATAAATATCCTGATTTCAAAATCGTTCGCGGCAATGAGATTTATCTTACAGATACGCGAAATTCTGGTCAATATTACTATCACTTTGTACTATTAGCTTTAGATGCTGTCGGACATAAAATGTTACGTGAGTTATCTTCTACTGCTTGGATTAACAGCTATTTTGACCGAGGAATGGAACGTGTACCTACTCTAAAGTCAGACCTTGCGGCCATTGTCGAAAAGTATGGAAAAGGTCATTTACATGGTAGTTGTGCCTGCCTAGCAGGAGAAGTCAATCATAACCTTAATCTTATGATTCAAGCTGAAAAACAAGGAAATGTCGCGCAAGTTAAAGTATATCATAAGAATATTGTAACTTTTATCAAATGGTGTATATCAGTCTTTGGCAAAGATTACTTTTCCTTAGAAGTGGCTCCTGGTCGCAGTGAAGAACAATTTGCTGTCAACACTAGAATGAGTTCATTATCTAAAGTATTTAATCTTCCAATAGTAATAGGATGCGACACTCATTATCTTAAAAAAGAAGACAGATATGTACATAAGGCTTTTCTTAATTCTAAAGGTGGAGAGCGTGAAGTAGATTCATTTTATGAATATTGTTATCTACAATCTGAAAAAGAGATTATGGAAAATCTTAATGGCACAGGTCTTGATTATGAAGAACTGTGTGCAAATTCAATGAAGATTCTTGATAAATGCCAATATTATACTTTATATCATAAACAGCAAGTGCCGCAAGTGGAAGTTCCCTCTTATCCAAAAGAAGAAAAAAATCATCATTTCTATGATATAAATAAATATCCTACGCTTGATTATCTTATGCACTCCGATAATCCGCAAGAACGTTATTGGATAAATTATTGCCAAAACGAATTAAACAAAAAAGGATTAAATAATGAAACATATCTTGCAAGGCTAGAGGAAGAAGCAGACATTAATAAAGTCATTGGCGATAAACTTGAGACTTGTATGTTTGCTTATCCTATCTTTCTACAGCATTATATTAATCTCTTTTGGGAGTGTGGTTCAACGGTCGGTGCTGGTCGAGGGTCAGCTTGTTCTGGTCTTAACCATTGGCTTTTAGGTGTTACACAACTAGACCCAGTTGTTAATAATCTTCCTTATTGGAGGTACTCGAATAAGGAGCGTATCGAACTAGGTGATATTGATATAGACTTGGCCCCGTCTAAACGTGAATTAGTCTTTGAAAAAATCAGAGAAGAACGCGGTCAATTAGGATGTGTGCAGGTTTGTACATATGGTACAGTTACTTCTAAGGCGGCAGTAAAAATTGCCTGTCGAGGATACCGTTCAGATAAATATCCAAATGGTATTGAACTAGATGAAGCTGAATACCTTTCTTCTTTAATTCCTTCTGAACGTGGTTTTGTCTGGCCTTTATCTGATTGTTTCTTTGGCAACGAAGAGAAGAAACGTAAGCCCAATAAAACTTTTGTCCAAGAGGTAAATAAATTTCCTCGTCTACAAGAAATTTTATTGAATATCTGCGGCCTTGTTACACAACGAGCTATCCATGCTTCTGGCGTTAATTTTTACGGAGAAGACCCATATCAGACGGCTTGCTTTATGAAAGCTAAAAACGGCGCTATTATTACACAATATTCTCTAGCAAACGCAGAGTACTGCGGTGATGTGAAGCTCGATTTCCTTGTGACGGAAGTGCAGGATGTAATTACTCAGTGTCTTAATCTCTTACAAGAGAATGGTAAGATTGAATCTGGTTTGACACTTCGTCAAATGTATGATAAGTACCTGCATCCTACCGTATTACCGTTACACGATGAAAAGTTGTGGAAAGCAGCTGTCTCTGGCAAGGTCTTGAAGTTTTTCCAATTTGATACACAGGTAGGTGGTCAAACCATTAAGCTATTAAAGCCGCATACGCCTCTTGAAATGGCGAACTGTAATTCCATCATGCGTCTCATGGCGAGTGAACAAGGTGACGAAACACCAACAGAACGATACAAGCGTATGAAAGATGATATGTCGCAATGGTATGCGGAAATGGATAAGTGGGGTCTTTCAAAGGAAGAGCAAAAGAGCCTAGAAAAGTATTACCTACCAACATATGCAGCACCTGCTCAGCAGGAAGATATGATGATAATCCTAATGGAAGTTTGCGGTTTTTCTTTATCTGAGTCGAATTTTGCAAGAAAAGTGTGCGCAAAAAAGAAGATGGATAAGATTCCTGAGCTGAGAAAAATGGTATTACAAGGTGCTCCAAATGAGAATCTTGGCAAGTACATTTGGGAGACTGCTATCAAACCACAGATGGGCTATTCATTTTCTCGAATTCATTCTTTAGCTTATTCCTATATTGGCCTTCAAACGGTCTATTTAGCTACCTATTTTCCTGTCGTATATTGGAATACAGCTTGTCTTCGAGTTGATGCTGGTCTTGATGAAGATGCCGCGTCTAATTATGGTAAAATTGCTAAAGCAATTGGTAATATGATTAATAATGGAGTTACAGTAAAGCCAGTAAATATTAACAAGTCTGGTTATTTGTTTGAACCAGACGAGGAAGACAACGCTATCCTATATGGAATGAAGTCTTTAAATGGAGTTGGTGGCGAAGTTGTTTCAAGAATTATCGCAAATCGTCCATACAATTCATTCCAAGATTTTCTAGATAAAAATAATGAAAATAAGACTACAATTTTGGCTCTTATCAAAGGCGGCGCTTTTGATTCTTTCGATAGTCGCAAAAATATTATGAAACAATATATTGAGATTGTAAGTAATCCCAAAAAGCGTATCACAATGCAAAATTTTAAATCTTTAATTGATTATAAGCTCATTCCAAAAGAGCTAAAATTTCAAAAGCAAGTGTTCAATTTCGATAAGACAATGAAAAAACAATGCAAATATACAGCAGAGGAATTTGATTTAAGCAAATCAGATATACATTATAAGTTTTATAATAAATATTTCGATACTGACAGCCTATATATTAAAAATAATTCTATATGTTTAAATAAAAAGATTTGGAAAAAAGAATATGACAAAGTAATGCTTGCCGCGAAAGATTACATCCAAGAGAACAAAGAAATGTTATTACAGAAGTTAAATAAAAAGTTATTCTTAGAACAGTGGAATACGTATGCAGCAGGTACATATTCAACTTGGGAAATGGATGCTCTTGGATACTATTATCACAAACATGAATTATCAAATGTTGATAAATCTATTTATAATATAGTATCGTATGGTAGCTTACCGACAACCCCACCAACTGATTACATATTTAAACGTGGTGATAAAGAAATTAAGATTCCTAAAACATTTAGAATTATGGGGACAGTAGTCGGCAAGAATAATACAAAAGGACAAGTTGATATTCTTACAACTGATTCTGGTGTTGTAACTGTTAAGTTTGCATTAGATTATTTTGCAAAATATAATCGTCGTGTAAGTGAAAATATAAATGGTGAAAATAAGGTTATGGAACAAGGATGGTTTCAAAAAGGTGCCTTAATTGTAGTAAATGGCTATCGAAACGGTGATATGTTTAGAGCAAAGAAGTATAAGAAAACTAATTCACATCAGCTATATAAAATCACGAAAGTGAATAAAGATGGCACCATAGAAATGACTAATAACCGCTATGGCGAAAATATTGACAATTAAATAAAGTTATGTTATAATATAGGAGTAAACAGAAAAGAAAGGTTTGCTCCTATATTTTTGGAGGTTTAATGTATCCAACAGTAATCGGTATTTGTGGTAAGTCTGCGGCGGGGAAGGATTTAACCGCTACTCGATTAGTTGAAGAATATAAAAAGATTGGCATCCCAGCAAAAAAAGTAATCAGTTATACAACACGTCCTCCAAGAGAAGGAGAAGTTGACGGCGTAGATTATCATTTTGTTGACTTGGAGACTTTCATTGAAATGCAATATAATAATAAATTTATCGAGCATACTGAGTTTCGTGGGTGGCGATATGGCACTGCAATCAATTCATTCGATGATAATTGTATAAATATCTGTGTCCTTAATCCTGTTGGTATGACAAAGCTCGAAAGACTTTGTCCTTGGACATTACAATGCGAATGCTTTTATCTAAAAGTTCCTTTACTTGTGCGGTTCAAGCGTTCTATTAAGCGAGAGCATACTTTCAAATGGGAATTCATTAGACGAGCATTTGCAGACTGGGAAGATTTCAGCGGAGGGTATGATGATTACTTTGGATATGGTTCGCATGAGCATGTGCTTCACTATCGAGGTAGTCGCACAGATTTTGTATCCAGTATTATGAATACTGACGAATTAATTCATACAGTTTCACAGCTAAAGCGTAAACATTTATCCAAATAAACGCATGGACATAAGTTTAGAAAGTTTATTAACCAATTTTTATATAGTAGAAAGAGGATAAAATGATTTTTCAAGTACGACAAGGAGTATTTGAAACTAATTCAAGTTCAACACATACGCTAACTATCTGCTCAAAAGATGATTTTGACAAGTGGGAACATGGCGAGGTATTTTGGCTTGATAACGATTGGCACAAATTAGATACAAATAAGAATTTTGTCACTCCAGAAGAGCTAAAAGAGCTCGCGGAAAAGTACAATGAAGAACAACAGGAGCGCATTGACGCGGGAGATAAGTTCGCTAAAGTGCTTGATATTGACAAGGTTCTCAATGAGCGTCCAGATTATGATAGTTGGAGAGATAGCTATTGGGATACTGAGCGTAGTTCGCTTGAAGCATATACAACAGATGATTTTTATATGCGTAACGGTGACCTTGAAACCTATAGTGAAACTTTTACTTCTCCTTCTGGTGACGAAATGGTAGCGTTTGGAGCGTTTGGATATGATGGCTAAAGATTGGAATATGACAGCCAAAGGTTTTGACCCTCGCCCTTCCAATTGTGTTTCTTACAATAATGGTAACTATACAGTTACGTTATCTCTTGCAGACGGGACTATGATTCGATACAGCAAAGACGATAAATTAGTTCCGTCTTTTCCTGACTCAATGGATATTAAAATTACCAACTGCTGTTCGCTGAACTGCCGCTATTGTCACGAAAAATCGACAAAGAATGGACAGCATGGAGACATCTTATCAGATAGCTTTATTGACAAACTTCATCCTTATACTCAATTAGCATTAGGCGGTGGCAACGTTCTAGAACATCCTGACTTTGTGCCTTTTCTAAAGAAGTGTAAGAAGCTAAAATTAGTTCCGTCTGTAACAGTAAACCAGATTCATTTTATGCAACAGCATAAGTTTCTCAAGCAGTTAACAGATGAAAAGCTAATTTATGGTTTAGGCATTTCTTTTCATCATCCTGATAAGAATTTCCTGCCCATGCTCCGCAGTTTCCCTAATGCGGTCATTCATACCATCGCAGGCGTCACCAAGGAAAAGGACTATGAGTTTCTTTATGATAAAGGATTAAAGATTTTAATTCTTGGATATAAGAAATTTGGTCGTGGTATTCAAGCCTATAATGAAGCTCGCCAAATTACGGATTATCGTATCATGGTTCTTAAAGAACTTTTACCATATATGGTCAAAGAAAAATGGTTTGATAGTATTTCATTTGACAACCTTGCATTAAAACAACTTGACGTAAAGAACCTTGTGCCACGAGATAAATGGGACATGTTCTATATGGGCGATGAAGGTAGTTCCACGATGTATGTTGATATGGTCAATCGTGAATTTGCGGCGAATTCTACGTCTGAAACTCGTTATCCTCTTTTGGACAATATAGAAGATATGTTGAAAGTAATTCACCAAGAGAAGAAGGGGAAAGATATTGACTAAATATATTACAAAGCGGAATGGAAATAAAGTAGAGTTCGATATTTCTAAGATTGAAAATGCGGTGTTTCGTGCGGCATATGATGTTTCTGGTACTCTTGGATGGACATGGACGTTTTGCCATGAAGTTGCGAAAGATATTGTACATGACTTTGAAAAGACCGAATACTATCATGATGGTATGACAGTCGAAGAAATTCAAGATGCTGTTGAGGAATTGCTCATGGACGATTACCCGCATGTTGCAAAGTCATATATGATTTATCGCTATGAGCATCAGATTGCTCGTCAGAAACACAATGACGCTGAAATTCTTGATATGATTAAAAATGACCCAGAAAGTTATTGGGCTACAGAAAATAGTAATAAAAACGCTAAGCTCGTTACGGTACAACGAGATTATCTAGCTGGCATTACAAGCACCGACATTGCTCGTAATTATATTTTTCCTAAAAAAGTAATTGAAGCTCACGACGCTGGTATTTGCCATCAACACGATATGGATTATATGGCACAGTCTACACTCCATAACTGCGATTTGATTAATCTTGAAGACATGCTACAAAACGGCACTGTTATTAACAACGTGCGTATCAATAAGCCGCATCGTCTTTTAACTGCTATGACGGTAACAACGCAAATTATGGCTAGTGTTGCTGCGAATTCTTATGGGGGAGAATCCATCACACTCACTCATTTAGCCCCTTTCGTTCGTGATAGTTACAATATCTTTAAAAACAAATATAAAAATGAAGATATATCAGATGAATTGAAAGAGAAGTTTGCGCTGGCAGATTTAAAGAAAGAAATTGCTGATTCAGTACAAACTTTTAATTATCAAATTTCAACACTATTTACATTAAATGGCCAGGCACCTTTTTGTTCTCTGTTCATGTATATCGGTGAGACAGAAGAATATAAAGAAGAACTCATTCTTCTTATTAAGGAATTTTTAAAGCAAAGGGAAAAAGGTATGCCAAATCGCCAAGGCGTATATGTTACGCAGGCTTTCCCAAAGCTATTATATGTTCTTGAAGAAGATAACTACAAACCCGGTACTAAATATTGGGATGTAACTCAAAAAGCTGTTGAGTGCTCTGCTAAACGCTTAACTCCTGATTACATCAGTGAGAAAGTAATGAAACAAATCAAGGTAGACGCAAATGGCGAAGGTCATTGTTTTCCTTGCATGGGTAAGCGTAAACTATAGCCTATGTAAAATCTTTTGAATTCGGATAGGACTTAGATTTAAGTTGAGTCCGAACTAATATACATATTTAAAATCATAGAAAGGAGTTCTTTCTATGGAAAAATTAACACAATATAATAATATTTCTGTAACAGATGATGGTAAAGTATACAAAACAAAAAAGAATGGTAATAAAATAGAGCTTTGCCAATGGGTTGATAATGTTGGGTATAAACAAGTAAAAAGTACAGATGATAAACAAACTATTTATTTACGTGTGCATAGATTAGTCGCAGAAACTTTTATTCCAAATCCACAAAATTTACCGCAAGTTAATCATAAAGATGGAAATAAATTAAATAATGTGGTAGAAAATTTAGAGTGGTGTAACAACAAAGAAAATACTCAGCATGGATATAACCACAATTTATATAAATCAACAGTTAGATGTCCAGTTAAAGCTACTAATAAAGAAAGTAAAATGGAATATGTATTTCCAAGTATTCGTAAATGCGCAGAAGAACTAAAATTAAACAGAAAAACTATTACAGCTATTTTAAAGCATGAAAAAACAAATAATTATGATTATGATTTTGAATATGTATAATGTGTATCGACTATTCCGAAAGGAAGTAGAGATAATAGCTATCTCGAAGTAAGAAGACTATTCAATAGAATAGATGATATAGTCAGTGCGGCAGGTGACTGCCGATAACATGTGTAGAAGTTTCCTGTCTCCATATTTAGATGAAGATGGTAAACCAAAATATTACGGTCGATTTAATTGCGGAGTTTCTAGTTTGAACCTCCCTGATACAGCTTTTGCGGCGCAAGAAGAACTTAAATATGATACAGATAAATCGCAAGAACATCTTCTTGAAATCTTTTTTAGACTATTGGATGAACGAGCTGAAATCTGTCATGCCGGGCTAAAAGTTCGCGTTGATAGACTTTCAAAAACAAAAGCTGGCGTAGCTCCAATCCTATGGGTAGATGGTGCTTTAGCTAGACTAGACCCAGAAGATACTCTAGACAAGTTAGTTCATAATGGATACGCCACAGTCTCGCTTGGATATAATGGCGGTAACGAAGCCGTTAAAATTCTTATTGGAGAAGACAATTTCACCAAGAATGGACAAGAACTGATGCTACAAATTCTCCAGTTCTTGACCAATAAGTGTGAAGAATGGAAACAAGCAGAGAACGTTGGGTATTCACTTTATGCGTCCCCAGCAGAGTCATTGTGTTACAAGTTTGCAACTAAGACTAAAGAACGTTATCCAGACCAGTTCAAGAAACTGTTTGGGAACAAAAAGTATTTTGAAAATTCTTATCATATCCCGAGTTCTCAACCAATTGACCCCTTCTCTAAGATTGAACTTGAAGGTGAATTTCAAAAGTATTCAGTTGGTGGTTGCCTAAGCTATGTAGAGAGTTCTGACGTATCTAAGAATATCTCCGTTCTGTATCCAATTTTAGAGTGTATTTATAATAATATTATGTATTGTGAAATCAATACAAAAACTTCTTATTGCCATATATGCGGCGAATCACAAACTATTGACGTTCACAAAGATGAAGAAGGAAATACATGGTGGGAATGCTCTAATTGCGGTAATACAGATATAGATAAAATGGATGTTGCTGCGCGTACTTGCGGGTACGTTGGCGTGAATTTCTGGAATGATGGTAAGACTCAAGAAATCGCTTCTCGTTACAAACATATTGATGACCACGAAGTTGGTGAAGCATGAGATATTTTCAAATAAGGTCAATGGATATTAGCAACGGCATCGGCATTGGTACTAGTGTCTTTTTATCTGGCTGTCATTTCCATTGTAAAAATTGTCATAACCAAGAGCTATGGGACTTCAATAGTGGTAATGAATATACTAATGATGTCAAGAATAAAATTTTAAAAACTATCCAGCCAAAATGGGTAGAAAGATTTTCAATTCTAGGTGGAGAACCATTAGAGACAATTAATTTAAAAGAGCTATTAGCTCTTATCGAAAACATTAAGGTCTTACGTCCTGATATTAAGATTTGGATTTATACTGGATACACCTATGAACAACTCCAAGAGAGAATCAAAAAGAATAAAGACGATTATTATCTAGAACCCATTTTGCGACTCGCTGATGTTCTAGTAGATGGCCCATTTATCCAAGAGAAAAAAGATTTAGCGCTTGTTTTTAAAGGCAGCTCTAATCAACGAATAATTGACCTTCAAAAGACACATGCGACAAATGATATTGTGCTTTTGGATATTTAAGTATGAGGGATAGATTTTATTCTATCCCTCATTTTTTTATTGACTTTTGTAGAGTATTATGGTATAATATAACTACAAACAAGGAAGAAAGGAAAATATATGGCCGAAGCAGTAATTGATAATTACGCTCTAAATCAACAAATGTATGCCAAGATTACGCCACCTTCACAGGACGAAGTAAATGCAATGTTCGTCAATGTAGGGGCATGGCTTTCAACGCATCATAAAAAGCATTACTATATGTTACTTAATAATGAACTTCATTATTACACTACCTTCAATCTTAAAAACCCAAATTATGATAAGATGATTCAAGAACTCAAAGAGTGTCTTGCGTTCCGTGGCCGCGTTCTCGACATTGAATATCAGCACGCAGAAGACACTTATCAGATTTGGGTTAAAGAATATAAGACCGATAATGTTTATATGTTTATGCTATTTGAAGCAGAAGATTTTGTAATTGAGGTGGAATAATGAATAAGCTAATCGTGGCGGCTTTCCCCGCAGCAGCTATTAAGTTTATGGTACAAGGTGATATAGAGCAGGTCGATTCACAAAAGATGTGTTGGTTCCCTGAATTTGAAGAAAATCTTGCACCGTATCTAGAAAAAGAATATGGTATTCAAGAAATCTATGTTCTTGGACCTAAAAGTTATATTCCAGAAGTAGTAAGTAAAATCAAGGGTCTTACGACTCTACCAGTTATTGAGGAAGGTATTTAATTATGCGCCATTACGTTATCAAGAACACCGCTGAGTATCGTGTTGAGACGATTGAAGATGTGGTGGCTTTTCGTGAAGAACTACAGGAGCAGGCCGCACAGGACGGTTATTCTCTATCTGCGTTCAGCTATTCAGAGAAGCTAGTCAAAGAGCGCGGAGTAGTTGTAGATAATTTTTACGCTGTTAAGGCTGTTTTCACAGTCAATGATATGAAGGAGCCTACAATTCCTATCTTCGATGTAGAACTGCCTTATGCGGCAGAGTCTATGATTTCCAACAACGATGATAGTGAGGATGATATTTTTGAGTAATTCAGAAGCTATTAAAATCCAGTATTGGCCCGGTATGCCGCGTCTAGAAGTTAATCCCAATGGCTCTTGGATTGACCTTTATACCCGAAAAGATGTTACGCTTCAAGCAGGAGAATTTGCTATTATTCCTCTTGGCGTTGCAATGAAGCTACCAGAAGGGTATGAAGCAAATTTCGTCCCACGTTCTTCTACTTTTAAGCGCTATAAGGTGCTACAGACGAACGCCTATTCCGTGATAGACCCAACTTACTGCGGACCAAACGATGAATGGGGCTATCCCGTATACGCAACTTTTCCAGTAGTAATTCCAAAGGGTACGCGCCTTTGCCAGTTCCGTATCAATAAGGTTCAACCGCACATTATTTTTGATGAAGTGGCTTCTCTATCAGAGGAAAATCGCGGTGGCTTCGGTACTAGCAATACTGACTAAGGAGTGCATATGGACAAGATAATTGAATCTACCATTAAAAAGCTAGAGACAGTTGCTATTGACTCATATCCTACACTTAATCCTACTCTTGGTATTATTTATCGAGCGAATGATGCGGCAGCTGATTCGTATCTCCGTTCCATTGAGCGCAATGCCGAAAAATATAAATCAACGACAATCTCAGCTCAATGCGACACAATTCAAAATGCAAGTCTACAAATTCGCAGATGGTCACAAGACCCAAATATCAATGGAATAATTCTTATCTCAGATTATGGTGAAGCGACTCAATCATTGTATAATATGATTCCAATGCGTCTTGATATTGATGGTCTTTCCAATAAGTCTGCGGCGCACCTATATGGCAGCAAAGACCCTATTGCATATCGCAAGGCTCCCTGTACTGCTGCGGCATGTTTAAAGATTATTCAAACGCTTTATGATAATAATCTCGCAGGCCTTAATGTCGCCGTTGTTGGCAGGTCTATGCGAGTCGGGCGACCTCTCGCAGAGTTATTATTACAGCAAGATTGCACTGTAACACTTTATCACAGTAAAAGTAAATTTATTTCAACAGAAGGAATGAATAATTTTAGCGATAAAGATGTATTTGTTTCTGCTATTGGACAACCAAAGTATTTCAATACTTCCAATCTTGACGCATTTCGTTTAAACATCATTGATGTTGGCATTAACTATGATGAACAAGGACATATTTGCGGCGATGTAGATTATGATAGTGTGAATTATTTGGTTGATTATATCACACCAGTCCCAAATGGTGTAGGCGCAGTTACAAATACTGTGTTATTTGCCAAGCTATATGCAAATAAACTCGACTTCGCTGGGATTGATGTTTAATGCGTCTCTTAGCATTAGACCAAAGCCTGAATACAACAGGTGTTGCTGTTTTCGATAATGATGAAATCTTAAATTGCGGAGCTTTTACTATTCATTCTAACCAAGAACTGGGAAGACGTCTTACTGAATTTCTCTATCAATTAGATGATTTATATACTGCCTATCATTTTGATGCAATTGTATATGAAGATATTCAATTGCAAATGGGCAACGTTGAAACATATAAGAAATTAGCATATGTTCAGGCTATGATTTTATTTTGGTGTGATAAGCATGAAAAGAATCTATACTGTTTATCTCCATCACATTGGCGCAAGGTGCTGAAAGATAAATATGGTATGTCATGGGGCAGAAAGAGAGCAGAGCAAAAACAAACCGCCATTGACTTTATCCAAGAGCACTATGAAAAAGAAGTGGATAGCGATACCGCAGATGCTATTTGTATTGGATGTGCGGCAAATATCGAAATCAATAAAACTGAATCGGCTTTCTAAAAAGCTATAAAAAAAAGAGGGGTATTCTCAATTAAGAGAATACCCCTTATTTTGTTTAATTAAAATGGGTTAGCATCAGAAATGCAGACTTGTAGACGGTCAAGAGCTTCACCATACATGCCAGCAAAATCATCGCCGCCATATGTAGAACCGTCATCGCATACAGAATTTAGCCAACCTTCACGGTTAACAGTCTGAGAACGATAGTATACTTGCTTATAGCTCTCACCATTTGGAGTAATATAGAACATACGAACACCATCAATCGCATGACCACCGATGCCAGCACAGCCGTTTACAAGGTCATTCTTATTACCCTGTGATACATAGCCTAGCCAGCCGTCCTGCTGAGTGTGAACCTGATACTTGAGAGTACCATGGTCAACCCAAGCGCACAGATAATCGTGCTTGCCGCAAGGTACGCCCGCGAAACCATTGGAGTCAGAATTATTAAAGTTAGTTACTGTGTCATTCCAGCCACCGTTAAGGTTTCGTAGAGCATAATAGACGTTGACAAGAGTTTTACCCTGCGGAGCCTTATTAGTAGGAGCAGGCGCAGGAGTAGGCTTGTTTGTAGAAGGAGCAGGAGCGGCTTCTGTACCGTTCTTCATTGCATCGTACCAAGCCTGCGCTCGGTTCATGTATTCAGCGTTTTGACTACCCGCAAGTTCACCAGGGCACGCTGTAGCAGACCAATAGCGATGTGGGAAGACGTTGACTAGCCACTGAGGACGGCCAAGATTGTAATAGAGACAAAGAGCAGCTACAAGATGCGCACCAGACTCTAGAGCAGCAGGGAAGACGGTCCAAGGATTGCTGTTGTTGTTGGCGTGTTCAATAGAGATAGTATGCGTATTAGCATACCAATTGCCGCAAGCCCAAGCAGTATCCCAATCATTGACCATCTGGCCGATTTTGCCATCAGACTGAACCGCATAGTGAGCAGAAGTCTGTGAACGACTCCACAGATTATAACACTGGTCGATAGAAAGATTACCAGCCATATGGTGAATGGTAATACCAGTAATGTTGGCACCTTCACGACCTGCGGTATAGTCGCAAGGCAGAATCTTTGTTACATCAGCTTGAATATTTTTCCAATCCATAATTTTCCTTTCTATTGGAAATAAAAAAAGAGCCGCATTTGCGGCTCTTTTTATTTAACTATTTAGTCTTGCCGCACATAAGATTCTTAAACTGTTCAATAATAGCGTCTACTTTAGACTCAAAAATTTTCATGTCTTTGTATTTAAATCTAAATAAGGTTATATCGTGTTGGCGGCACCATTATTCGCTGTAAAGAATCTTCATCATATCTTTGTTGATTGAAGAAATGATTTGGATTATCATGCTGTTCTCCATCTACTTCAATCGCTATTTTATAATTGTACAGTTCAAAATAAAAATCAAGGCGCCTGGGTTTACCATATTTTCCACGCAATCCTTCCATTTCATACTCTTGTATAAAATTAATATTTTTATTTTCAAGAATTTTTTTGACCATCTGCTCACCCTTTGATGGGTGGGTGCCTTTGTTTGCGGCAATCGCTTTTGCAATATTAGTTTGCCAAACCTTTTTCCATTCTTCTGGATGCTCTTTTTGCCATTTGAGAGAGGCTTGTTGTGCGGCATAAGCATTTTTTCGTGTTTCCTCTGGATGCTTTTTCTTCCATTTTTTAGCACCTTCGATGGCATATTGAATAGTTCTTTTACCAGTTCGACTTGAAATTTCAAAAGAACGTTCTGGGTTATCACGATGCCATTGCTTTAACGCTTCAACATTTTTACTACCATACAGTCTACCATTCTTGCTAGAAGTAGCCCGCCCTCTTTCAGAACGAGCGTACTCAGCTAGACGATATGCATTTAACGGACCGGTTCTTTTGCCAGTTTCAGATTTTTGTTTTAATGACCAGCAGCCGCAAGGATTGTAACGAGGATTGCTTTTTAAATTACGAAGACTCCCGTATGCAAGATTTCCGCAAATTCTGCATTGAAACCAGCATTTGCAAGATAAAGCCCCTTTTGATTTTGGTTTTTGTAGACCTGCTTTTTCATAAGCCGCAACCATATCTTGTTTTGGTATTTTCATAATCATAGCGTCTTGTTCTTCTGAAAACTTGTCGCCAGTTTTATAATGTACTAAAGGCGAGCCATAATCAAATTCATATATATTACGCCTTCTTGCGGTTTAGGCAATAAATCAGTTAAAGGTTGCTCTTTATAGGCAAACAATTATTTATCCTGCTTATCCTCTAATAAATTCTTAAACTGTTCGTGCACAGCAACGCTCGATAAACCACTAACTAATGAGCCAACGATAAGCTCAAGGGTAACTGGAGTGCCAGTAGTAATAGCAGAAACAACACCTGCAACAAGACCGACAACGCCTACGATTAAAGGAATAAAGCGGTTAACAGAATCATTAGGAACAAGATTCTTGACAATATAGCCGACACAAAGACTAAGAACAAGAATAGTCGGCATAATCATTGTAGAAATAGATGATAAATCAAACATAATTTAAAATCTCCTATTCGGTTTTATAATTCTTGAATTCTTCAAGAATTTCATCGGCCTGAGCCTGAGATAGCTTAGGATAACTGTGTAAAATATCATCAAGAATTTCACCACGGTCTAAACGAATCTTAACGGCCTTCTTGACGATTTTAAAAGCGAGCGCAGAAACACCTTTAGTTGGACGTGCCATTATTCATCACTTCCTGATACAATTTCAGAAACAAGTTCGTTTAGGTCGTCAATATCAGATTCCATCTGGATAAAACGATTAACGACAAACTTCTTAACAGTGCCGATAATGGTAATTAGCAATGCACAAGCAATTGCACCTAATATAAAATCCATAGTTACTCACTTTCTTTTGGAGTATAGAATTCACGAAGTTCAGTAGTCTGTTCCGCAGACAGTTTAGGATAGCTGGCAAGAATGTCTTCTAATTCTTCGCCGCGTTCAAGACGGATACGAACTGCGCTTTTGACAATTTTAAAGGCCATAGCTGATACTGCCATTATTCATCACTTCCTGCAACGATTTCAGATAACATAATAGTTAAATCACCAATAGATGTAGTATTAGACTCAAGCTGGTCTGGGCCATTTTCCATAAACGCAGCCTGTTTTGCCTGCTTTTCTTCCATTTCCTTACGCTCTTTAAGTTCGGCTTCGGTATATAGAATGTAACGCTGAATATTCTCATATTCATCATATGCGTCCTTATGCTCTACATGTTCATGGTCAATTACAGATTTAATTTCCGCACCGTAATAAACATTGCCTTCACCTTTGTCTACATATTCAAAGACACCAGCTTGGTCATCAATAACCTTTACATGCGGGTCTTCGTTGCTTTCAATAAGCATTTGCGAGCCATCATCGAATATAAAACGTTCAACCTCATAATGCTTTTTCTCTGGAATTTCAATTTGTTCATCGTGATGTGCAACAAATTTTTTATCAAGCGTTAAATAGCCTTTTGTTGTGTCAACGTCAGATTCTTTAATCTCAACGTCTTCTTCGTTTAAAATTTTCATATATACTCCTTTTATTTCTTAAAAAAATTAACCTTTATTAATATAAACGGCTTTAATTTTAGCTCCGGCAGGAATATTAATATATGCTATCGGTTGCGCATACGTAGAAATAGCGGCAGCTGTTGACCAAGTAGAAGTTCTTGAATTATCTGCATTATAAGTCCTTGCTCTTACACGAGCGTTACTGTTGTGTTTTAATCCCATAATAAAAGAATTAAGAGATTGGTTAGAAGAACTTTGATTAACAGAAGTTCCTTCATTTGTCTGTACAGCAGACCAAGACGAACCTTTATCTGTAGAATATTGCCATTCATTCTTTTTTGAAGGATAATTTGTACTATTGTTATCAATTGTAAAACTAATATTACCGGCTGTTGGTAGTGTTGTAATATTTGCGTTAACAATAGACGGTGCAGATGGCTCAGTATAAATAATATTGGTAGTTTGATGTGCTGATTGACCGGCATCATTATATGAATTAACCCTAAATTGGTATCTATGATTAGGTGAGACAGAGTATGTTACACTTGTCGCTTTTTTATTTAAAATATTTTTCCAATCATTATTATCAATTTTTACATCAACATAATTACTAATTGGTGTACTGGTACCAGAACCATTATTTGTCCAAGAAATTGTAATAGTCGAGCCAGACAGTACAGCTTTTTGATTTGTAACTACAGGAGGGGTTGTAACAGATGGAGGTGTTTTAGGAATATGAACAGTTGTACTTGCAGAACTATTGTCAAAATTGCTCCAGCTTGGTCCACCAGCACTAACAGAATATGTACGGTCACTTGTGCTATTTCCTACATTATACGAGTGAGTCCAAGAAAAGCTAGCTCCAGAAGGAATGGTGCGATACATATATTGTTTTTGGCCATTACATTCAGTCCAAAAGGTTTCAGTTTCATTGCTCCGTGTAGCACCATTGTTCGTAAACGTACCTGTTACATTTACGGTATTTTGATTTGCATTAGCAGAAACAGAATATTTACACCACATTCAATTCCTCCTTTCATTTTAAATTGTCTTTTTACTAATATACATAAAAAATGGGCAGAACTATTTACATAATTCTGCCCAAAATTTTAAACTACTTGTACATATCAATCAATGTCTTGACATGTGCCGCACCGTCAATTATCTTTTTATTTTGCCAATCAAACAGATTCTGCACCATATCAGTTTGTTCTCCAAAAGATTCATAAACTTTGAGTAAATGTGAATGTAATATCTGTATGTGAGAATACTCTTGCTTAGACAAATCATTATACATGCTAGACAGTTGCGGCGATTCGTCTTTTAACGACAGCGCTAGCTCCGCGTACTCCTTTGCGCCGCATATTTCATCATCGACTTGGTCAAGTAGCGTTTTAAAAATTTCCATTACGCAATCTTTACCACAATAATGTTGGCAATACGGACACTCGTAGCACTTAACGCCTTAACGTTAATTGTTGCTTGCGGAGCATTGCAAGGAACCGTGACAAGTGCGGAAAACGCTTGAGACACAAGGTTACTTGCTGCGGCTCAACTTTTTTGAAGGAGTATTCTGAAATAGTAGATATACCATTCATATCAGTTTCTTTCAAATAAAAAATATCCTTATTTGAATCCATAAGTAGCGCTTTCGTTCCACGAGGAACGGCACAGCTTTCCGCTTCTTGACGATTAGATACAAATCTAACCCCTTGAATTTGGTTTGATGGTGGATACGCGCTATTCTGCATAGGCATATATGGCGCATATGGATTGAAATAAGGATATTCGTTCATGGTGTTTCTCTTTAGTGATATGCAGTGATACATATATATAAAAGAAGATATGGTAAGAGTTAATCTATTATGTTATATGGAATCTGATTTAACTTCATTACCATATCTTCGTAGTGTCTTTAAGTTTTTTCTCTCTATTGTACCTAAAAATTAGATGGTAAAAATTATAATACTTTGCCCAATAATTTTAAATTTTTATCCACAACTTGCAGGTGCTTGCACTAGGTTGAGTTGAGGAAATAATGACCTCTTCTGGGCGCCAAGTGTTAGTATCAGAAGTGGGAGGTGTATAACCAAGAGCAGAAGTTACATTTGCCTTTGTAAGTGAAATTGTGCCACTACTATTAGTAATGTTAGAACCAACCTTAACACCACCAAGAGTAGAAGAAGTAGCAGCAGGCAAACTATATACCGTGTTATTATCCGTGAGTGCGATGGTCGCATTACCAGACTGATTTAGCGTAAATGTACCCTTTGTCGCGCCGTTCTGTGTAATGGTAACAGTGCCATTACCGACAGAAGGAATTGTCGGCCTACCAGAAATTTCAGACCAAGAATAGGAAGGTTTACTTGAAGCCTTAGCCCAAGCATAAACGTCACTAGCTGGCATAGAGGACGGTCTACCAGAAACATTGCTCCACGCGACAGAACCCGCTGTATTAGCATGATTTACAGACTGTGAACCAATTGTAGTAGAGGTGATAATTTCCTGTGCACGATTGCCAGTAGGCAAATAGGTTGCATTACTGATATCGTTGCCAGCATTAAAATTCGTATCTGTATCATAAGAGAACACTAAACGTTCATCACCTGTTAAGCTACCAACAGTCCAAACACCTTTAGAAGTCTTCTGGCCTACAACTGGATTGTATGCCCCTGAATTAGCGGTAGTACCAAAAACAGCAACGTTACTGCGTGCATAAATCCACTTGCCACCAGCGCCACGATTGATTTTGCCAGTCATTGTACCACCAGCAAGAGGTAGATAAGAGTGAGAGTGGCTACTGGGAGCTGCGCCAACATCGCCAGCAGAAAGTGTAATGTTTGCGCTCAAAGCCTTACCGTTAACTGTGCGGCTAGTGGGAACATATGAACCAAACTTCTCGTTCAAGGCTTTACCCTGTGCCGCAGATAGCGATTGGTCAGTAGCAGTAGAAGTAAGATTATTCTGAACAGGACGCCAAGTGTTTGTATCTGTTTTTGGCGGGGTGTAACCAAGAGCAGTAGTAACGTTAGCGCTTGTGAGTTCGCCACGAATTGTCGCAGAAGACTTATTTTCTACACTGCCAAGACCTAAATCAGCTTTTGTGGTCTTGTGTGGATTACCAATAGATGTTGAATGGTTATACGCAGCACGAGATTCATCACCGTAACCAGCGCTAGAATGAGTTGTACCTAGCGCAATGGTTTCAGAAATTATGACATATGCGCTGCCGCTCCAACGATAGGTTTTGTTGTTGCTAAGGTCAACATAAATCTTACCAGCTTCGGCTTTGATTTCACCAGAATATGCGCCACTAGAGCTTTTTGTAGTATAGAATTTGTTACCATTTAAATAACCTTCGATAACATCATCGACATAGCTTGGAAGATGCGCTGCATCAATTATACCGCTAATGCGCGAAGCAGGAAGATTACCACTAACTTCACTAATAGTATAGCTAGGCTTGCTTGACTGCTTAGCCCATGAATATACATCGCTTGCGGGCATACTAGTCGGAAAATCAGTAATGTCCGCTTTAACGTGCTTGTGACCCGTATTAGACTTGCCATTTAATTTAGTATTGATTTCCGTTTCTGTATAATAGCGGTCATCATGCGTGTGACCAGTGTTTGACTTACCATCAAGTGCAGATTTAATTACCTTGTTCTGCACAGGATTCGTTGAAGTAGTAGAAAGTTCTGCATCAACGGTAACGTGATTTGAACCTGCGGCAACACCGTCAAGTTTAGCCTTGTCTGCGGCAGACATAAGACCTGCGGCACTGGCAGTAGCATTACCATACACAGTATTTGAATCTGTAACATTAAAGGTGCTACCATCACTACCTCTGAGAGTGATTGTATTACCGCTCTTGGTTAAGTTATAAGTTGTATTTGTATTGATATTATCTTTAATCTGAATCAGAGAGGATGAAGAAATACCCATCCACAAAGTGCCGGTATCGGTGGCAACATACAATGTGCCATCCAATACTTTATTTTTGGCAGTGAGTGCTTTGATATTAGGTTCTTTATCTCTGATAAATTTTACTCTTGCTATCTTGCTCACATCCTTTCTGATATATTATTCAATAGAATACCAAGTTAAATCGTCTGGCGTGACAAAATCAGATACATCATGATATGCGGCAGATTTTAGACCATACACGGCAACAGATTTATCTTTAACTTTGATTGTACCATTTGTAGTGCCAGTAGTAATAGATGGAACTGTCAAAACATCAGATGGTAAAATGCCGCTTGCAACGGTATCGACATATGCTTTAGTGGCAATGTCATTACCATCACTAATAACCTGACTAACCGCATATTTAATTTTACCAGATAAAGTGCCACCAGTGAGAGGAAGATACTTCGCTTTCTCTTGGTCTGTATATGCCTTTGCATCTTTAAGTGCTTTATCTGCCTTGGCTTGCGCGTCTGTCGAAGACGTACCAGATGCGGTCTTGATTGCTGAATTCATCTCGCTCTTGGTTGGATAATTCGATAAATCAGTCTTAGACCCGCCGAGCTTTTCAAACTTACCATTAACATAAAAGTATTCAGTATATTCATTATTAGACTCGGTTAAATCTGGCAGCATATAAATTGTATTTTCTTCGCCAGTAGAAGGAAGAGTTGACCCTTTTGCCAAAACAACACGTTTAAGGTGCGGCGCACCTGCTACTGCATTTGCAATAGCCGTGTTCATAGCATCTTTTTTAACATATTCTGCTGGAACTTTATCACTCGGAATGTTAACATCCCAGTTAATATCAGAAGCATCTACGAGTTTGAAAGTGCCGTTATTCTTTTGTTTGATTTTATCAATAAGTTGAACAGACATTATTTCACCTCCACCGTAGTTGCACCTAATCCTGCATTAGTTGACCTATAAATATTATAAGAAGCGGTATAGCCACTTGCATTTGTGAAATCAAAAGTCTTTACTTTGTTAAAACCACCCTCAAAACCTCCGACATAAAATGCGGGAGTTCCAAAAGAAGCAGGAATAGCAAAGTAAATATATTGCCCAGCATTAGCTGTGACGCTCCATGAACCCGTACGACCAGACACTAAATTTCTAGTAAGCCCTTTGACAAACGCCGCATCTATCTTAGAAGTATCTGTTATATTGCTCACTCCATAGTATTTACCATTTAAAAAGTAAATTGTAGTCTGCTTAGTAGATGTGGCTTTGCGAGCGTCAGTAGCAGTCAAAGTAAATGCGGTCGTTGTGATAAGAGGTGCCGCAAATGTAATTGCCGTAGTTCCAGATTGCGTCTTGTTGATTTCAAATGATTGGCCACCTGCTGTAATTGTCAGTTTAGAAGGTTGTTTGTTCAAATTCCAAGAGAAGTTGGAAGATGGAAGACGAGAACCTATTTCAAGTGTGTCGCTATTGTTAGAAAAACTATTAACGGACATCGCTTTATAAATTGAAAGTGTGCCGTCAGAGGTAATATCAAAATCTCCGCTTGGCTTGATAATACCTGCGGCAGAGCCAGTGGCAATTTTAATATCGCCACAGCTATATTTGATATTATTTTTCATGATACTTGTGGTATCTGAAAGAAAATAGATGCCATTGGGGTCTATTTTAGTAGACTCCAACGCATCATACTCTGATTGAACACCTATGTAAAATCTAATATCAGCAGACATACAATCTCCTTAATCTAATTTAAATTAGAGCGTACCCCACTCAATTAAACCATCAGCATATTTTTTAGCAGCAGTCAGAGCATTATCAGCTTTGGTAGTAGCATCCGCAGCGGCAGCGTTAACGGCTTCGGTCTTCTTTGTGTCAGCATAGGCCTTAGCTTTAGCAAGAGCACCAGCAGCAGCACCAGAAGCGTCAAAGACATCGCTGTTTTGGTAAGCAGCAGAGCCTAGACCCTTAACAGCAACGTCTGAACCCTTAACAGAGATTGTACCATTAGCAGTGCCAGAAACAACATCTGCGGCCTGAACAGCAGAGTCAGCCTTGGCGCCCTGAGCAGCGGTAGCAAAATCGTCTGTAGCAGCGTATGCGGCGGTACCTAGACCATGAACCTTAACGGGAGCGCCCTTAACGGAGATAGCACCGTTAACAGTACCCTCGACAACATTAGCAGCCTGTAGAGCAGAATCAGCTTTAGCGCCTTTGGCGGCAGTAGCATAATTCTTGGCTAGACCATCGGAATAAGCCTTGGCGTCTTCAAGAGCCTTATCAGCTTTTTTACCAGCTTCGGTAATAGCAGCAGCTTGAGCGGCGTCAGCCTTTGTAGTGGCATCGGTAGCAGCAGCAGCAATGGCAGCATCCTTAGCGGCATCTGCCTTGGTCTGAGCGTCAGTAGCAGCTTCACTCTTAGCGGTAGTAATAGCACCAGTTACTTGGTCTTTGGTGAAGTAGTTGCTAAGGTCTACGTCAGAAGTACCAATACGCTCAAATGCACCATTGACAAGCATGTATTCAGTATAAACAGACTTGTTGGAGCCTGCGGCATCGGTGCTACCAGCATCGGGAACCATATAGATAGTATCTTCGTTGGCTTCGGAAACCTTTGGAAGAACGCTAACAATTTCACGCTTGAGGTGGTGCGCATTAGCTACGGCAGCAGCAATAGCGGTATTGGCTTCATCCTTTGTATAGGCATCGGCGATACCGTAACCAGCAAGAGTAGTAGCTTTGTCAGCTTTCTTATCGATGTTGGCCTGTAGCTCGGTTTTAGCAGCACCAACTTGCTTAGTAGTTTCAGCAGTCGCAGCTTTAATGGCTTCTGTTTTCTTGGTAGCAGAATCAGCTTTAGCGTCTTCTAGAGCTTTGTAGGCTTTAGAAGTAGCGTCTGTGGCAGCAGCGTCAATAGCAGCTTGCTTAGCATCAGCAGCAGCTTTCTTGATAGAGCCTTCGCCTTCACCTTGAATAACTGTTAATTTTTCATCTGCGGCAGAAATATTACCTTCTGCTGTAGTAACGCGCTTGGTAAGGGCAGAAAGGTCTTCGGAAACAGTTGTTGGCTTAACAACTGTGATGTACTTAGTACCATCCCAATAGGCAACATTATCTCCTTTATCACCTACAATATATAGAGTATTAATTTTACCTTGTTTTGGAAGTACATTTACTTTCTCATAAATGCCACCAGAGTATGGGGTATCACCTTTGTAAATACGCTGTTCTTCTTCTACAAAATAAAGAGTATTAGCATCTTTATCTGTAAGACCTTGATAGCCGGCAAGAGTAGCAGCTACAAATTTAACTTGACTCATTCATGTCTCCTTTAAATAGTTGTCCATTCTGTATTATTAGCAACACACATATATGTATGAAGGGCCGCATTCCATTTATAAATTGCTTTGTCGGCAATATATATCATAGTTTCTTTTCCTTCTTTTGGAAAATCTTCAACAGAAGTACCAAAAGTTATGGTTTGTAAATTAGAAGGAGTAAGCTGTTTCCAACCGTCTTTATAACGCCACATCACGCCAGTTTCTTCTACATAATAATAGCCTTCAACTGGTGCTAATTTATCAATTCTATCTTTGTCTGTAGGAAATTCTTGGATACAATTATATTTAATTCGTAGACCGTTATAATCTAAATAGAGGTGACGGGTATCTGAAACAAAAACTAAATTTCCATCGCTAACTGGTAATTTATTTAATTTTGCGGCCACAGTTGTATATACACGAACTACAGCCATTTTAACTCCTAAAATTCTACAATTGTTAAAGCGTTATCCGTGTAAGTTTTAGAAGTTTCAATGGCTTCTTTCTTTGCTGCTGCAATTGCTTCTGCACTAGCAGTTCCACCGGAACCTACGCTTGTATCAATATACTGCTTAATAGTAGTACCTTCGGCAATGTCACCGACTTTCTCAGAAAGAATAGTCTTTACTTGAGCAGCATCGACTTTAGTATTTAAATTCTCTTGAATGGGAGAAATTTGACCATCGGTATATGCTTTAGCTTGTTCAAGTGTCGTAGCATCTTGAGTATCGGTATATGCTTTTGCATCTTCAAGAGCCTTAGCGGCAGCACCCGCTTTTTCATAATTAGCAGCAAGGCCGTCGGCATATTCTTTTGCGCTTGTCAGAGTAGCAGTATCTTTTTCAACAGCAGCAGCAATGGCAGCAGCTTGAGCCGCATCGGCTTTTTTCTGCGCTTCTGCAATCGCGGCAGTTTGTGCGGTATCTGCCTTGGTCTGAGCATCCGCAGCGGCAGCATCAATTGCAGCTTGCTTGGCGGTCGCAACTTCATTTTTAGTCGCGTAATCAGAAAGGTCTACCTTGCTGTCACCGATTTTTTCAAATTTCCTGACTTCATTAGTTACAACGAGAATGTATTCATCATAATGGTCATCAACTGGAACCATATAGATAGTATTAGCATCAGCTTCATCGACAGCAGGGAGAGCATCGACAATAGCACGCTTTAAATGGTCTGCTTTCGCAATAGCAGAAGCGATTGCAGTATCAGTTGCTTCTTTTGTATAAGCATCAGCAATGCCGTATCCAGCCAAAGTAGTTGCTTTATCAGCCTTGCCAGCGACAGTAGTATCTGTATATGCCTTTGCATCTGCAAGAGCTTTCTTTACAGAACCTTCACCTTCACCAGCCAAACTATCTAATTTAACTTGAATAGCTTCAATGGTTGCTTTAAGATTCTCAACTTGTTCAAAAATTACCTTGAAACCAGAACCAGTATAGATATATCCTTTGTTATCAGTAATATTAATATAGATAACGCCCTGTTCTTGGTCTGCTTCTGGAAGAGCTTCTACTACCTTAACATACTCTTTTACCTTGGTTGGGTCAATTTCACCATCAATTCCAATAGGAGAAAGATTAAAACCTGTACCCTCAGCTTTTGGTTGAAGCATATATGCTTTATACTTACCATCAACCAATGCGGTAATGACTTGACCGCCATAAGCAATAGCTGAATCTGCATAGGTCTGTGCGGCTGCTAATGTCTCATGGACACTCGAAGCATCAAGTGGAAGAGCGTTACCACGAGAATAGGCTTTTACAGCAACCAATAGTTTTGTGCTATCAATAGCCATAATTTATAACTCCTTTCTAAATGGTTACTGTAAATGTCATTGGAGCTGCGGCAGGAGCAGCCATAGCATAGCTATAGACTTTATAGTTTGCAGCTGTTGCTCCGTTGGCACCTTCGACAGACACGGTTTGCTTGGTAAAGCTAGAAGCCATACCAATATCATTTATTTCTTCATATTTAACTTGGCTTACATCACGAAGAGCCGCAGGATAGGCGAAAACAATATACTGTTGCCCTTGAGCGACTTTAATGGTAAGTTTGGTACCAGCAGTAGGATTAAGAAACTTACCAGTAAGACCACGTACAATTGCAGAATTTAATTCAGGGACAGAGCCTACGCCAGTACCATAAAAAGCGTTCCGTTTTCCAATATAAGAAAGTACATTTGATGTAATAGAGCCAGCAGTAATATGACCAGCTGGGGAATCGTCCCCAAGATTATCCTGCTTGATTGCACCCTCAGCATAAGAAGCAATAGCTTTAAAAGAAGTAGTACCTTCTCCAACAGTAATTGAATGGTCAGATAGAATCAGCGGGCTAGTGGTACCCTCAAGTACATCAACAGTTCCATCAGAAATTTTAATTGCGGTAAGAGCGCCAGCATCTTGCTTTGTAAAGTTTGCTGTCATTGTTGCCGTAAGTGTAGTACCAACTTCATAATTACCTGGTTGAGCACCTTTTGAAACCGCAAGAGAAATCTTAGGTGCAATATATGTAGCGGGTACACGTTTCATAATAATCTTTTTGATTAACGTGTCTAAATCAGTACCAGCTTCAATAACATCGCCAGTCTTGATACCGCCAACACTTCCGTCAACGCCTAGTTGAACAGTGTGAGCTTCTTTAGACTTAGCATTGCCAAGCGTATGCGGCACTTTAGAATCATCTACATAAATCATATTATCTTCTGTAGAAATAACGATGCTATTTGTACCAATAGTCCCAGCGGTAATACTGTCATTTAGTTTTGTTTCAGAACCGTGAAAAAAACTAATCTTTTTTGCATTTTCTGCGTCAGCCATTTATTATAATCCCTCTCTATTGAGTATAAAAATTTTATATATATAAAATAAACCATATAACTAAAATTCCCGAATCTTAACTTCTGCGTTGATAGCTATCTGGTCTAGTTTATTTTCTACTGAAACGGCCTTATCATATGCACTTGTTGCAATTTGTTTAATTTCTTTTGTTTCCTTTGTCCATTTTTGAAATTCTTTACGTTGTTCATCCATTTGTTTTTCCATCTTGTCCCCAAGAGTAGCAAGATGGATTACAGCATTTTGAAAAGCGCTAAAATCATCAGAAACGACAAACGCAGAGCCGTCATTTGGGTCGGACAATACATGTACAAGAAAATTCGTGCTAGAAGCAATTGATACTGAATCAACTAATTCGACACAACAAAGCACGTCTCCTTCATGTAACATGGCTTGCGGCCATTTAATTTCCCATACGATAGGGTCTTCATGTGTTTTTACAAAAACATTATATCCTTTTATATCTAGTTGAACATGCCGCCAACTCAAATAAACTTTTGTATCTGCGACACATTGTGCAGCAGCTTCTTGGTCGAAAATAATTCTAAAAGTACGACCATTTGCATCTGCGCCGCCAGCCACAATAGGGTCTTGAATGTCTTGGTCAAGAGACTTCAAATTGACTGTAACTGCTTTTAATTCCTGACCCATTTATTCACCCCTTTCATTGTTCTTTTGGCTTACAATAAATTGTGGATTGGAAAGATTGATTCTCGGTAGTTCGCGTATCTCTTCCATTAAGCCATCAATGAATGAATTGCCGCCTGCCGCTTTATAATATAAATATCTGCGCTCTAAAGATTCTAGATTAAGGTCATCAATAGCCTTGATTTCATAGCAAAAATAGTGATGCTTGTCAATGATATAACTGCGGGAGTTCTCCTGTAATCTTTCAAGAGTAAGTTTTTCGTGCTCTTGGAGTGCTTTAATATCATTCGATTGATTGCTAATTTCTTGGCTAAGACTCTTAATTTCTGCTTGTAACGAAGTAATACTTTCTACAATCTCAGAGTGCTGTGTATCTTTAAGTGTCTGATAATTGAAGAATTTTTTTAATTTATTATAAAAATATTCCAACAGTTCACTTAAGAATTTAAAAGCGACAGCTAAAGTCACAACTAACATAACGATAGCCCCGAAAGAGTATTGCGACACCAGTTGCGACAAAGCATCCATTCTCGGCAATATCCCTTCTTCTCTACATAATCTAATATAATATGAAAATAATTTACATTTGATTTTAGGAATTTGCCCATAAAAAAATGAGGGAAACATAAAGCTTCCCTCGAATAAAATAAGTTAAACAGTTCTATGCCACACATAACAGTTTTGATAAACTGGTAAATTATTGTGAGCTTTGCCACACCAGTTGATTTATTAAAAGTCTCATTTTGACTGCAAGAATTATCAGTTGCCCAAGTCAATCTATGACCTCTGTTGATGCAACCGTTTACAAGATGAGCATAATATACCCATGTTGCATCTCCATGAATGTAAGCTGGCATCTCGTTGAGACTCAGCTTATGCGTTGCTTCGCTGCTGTTTGCTTGGCGGCTATAGACCTATACAGGAAAGTTTTCAATTGAGTCCATATGCCGCCAACCGTAGGAAAGCAGGAGATGTTGCATTCATGCTTTGGTAGATTAAGCCTACTGGATATACAATATCCATAAGGTTTACAAAATTACTCATTTATATCTTTTCTAATTAAATAGAAAGAATATTATAAAATTTTCTTAGGCTGTTCTTCTATATATATTAACAGAATAGTGATATGGAATATAATTACTGCCTTTGCCAGCACTGTCGGTAGTGAAGGAGTGCGCATGCGCCCCATTGACAGTTGTTCCTTGCCCACCAAAAGCACCAACAGAACCAAAATAATTACCAGCACCTTGAAGAACGTTGCCACCACCTGGACCGTACCATGCGATAATTCGTCCATCAACATTGTGATTGTGGTTGCCATCACTATTAGTAATACCAGTATGTCTATGTTCGGGCATTTGACTAGTATCAATAGTCTTACTGCCGCCATAATTTGCAACTGCTGAAGAATATGTTGAGCCACTTGCAGCAATAACAGCATCTTTAATTTGCGTCCATGTGCCACCTACGCTACTCGCAGGAGAAACACTAGATGTACTAAAATATATACTTCCTACTGGATAAATAATATCAAGAAGATTTACAAAATTACTCATATAACCCTCCTAGATTGAGGGCATTAACTAAGAGGAATGCCCCCACCAGAAGAGTATGATTTTTCATGGTATCTAACATCTTTAATTACCTTTCTTAGATAATTTGATATTAGATTTTAGATTTTAAGCAGTTCTTACCCACACTTTACAAGCATATGAATAAGGAATATAATCTTTTCCTTCTCCTGTTAGCGCAGAATCGCCAAATTCTCTAAGAATTCTTCCTGAATGATATCTTCCATAATATAATCTATCAGTAGTTGCATTAGTACCATCCCATCCGCAACCAAGATTATTGACCAATGGATGATTACGCCTAGGCATTTGACTAATACTAATTGTTTTACTACCAGTATAGCCAGAAGTATCCTTATATGCCGCAATACAGGCGCCATCTTTAATTTGCGTCCAAGTGCCACCGATAGACGTTGCAGGTGAAACAGTGCTAGTAGTAATATACATACTATGTACAGGGTAAATAATATTTAAAAGATTTACAAAATTGCTCATTATTCAACCTCCTTATTTGGGAGGTCATCTAAAATCATAATATCAAATTGATTTATAGATTTTAAGCTACCGCAGTAGCCCCACCTAGAGAGGTCAATTCATTAAACTTATTCACATAAAACTCCTTTTCTTTCTCAGAATTATATTCTATATCTATATGAAAAAAGGGCAAAACCCGTAACAGGATTTTGCCCAAAGTTATATTAGATTTTAATCCACAGTTTACATCTTGGATCTGTCGGTTGCGTAGATTGTACCATAACACAATATTCATTATCTGCACTACCAGCTTTTGTAGCATAACTAGACGAATTTGCGCTACCAGCATTTGCCGCATACTTCACACTCTTAGACGAATCGGCGGTATTGTCTACGTTCCCTAATCCAACAGCAGATTTAGAAGGAGGATAAGCATTCGTATAAAATTCCTCTACAGAGATAACAAAACCATTTGAATAAGTCACTCTATAAGCCTTGCCCGGGCCAGTCATAGGAAACAATAATAAATTTCCATATTTATAATTATTTCCACAATACCGGTTCTGTGCGGTACATAAAAATAATTATACCAAGAGCCACCAGTAAAGCTCAATCTTTTCTCTTTTGACTGATTAAACATACACGACCCAAGTGATGGAGGTCTATTTACCAATTTAGCAATTAAATCATCTATAGTATCGGCATTGTTTTCTTGAGCCGTCATCGCTGGAATTATGGTAAACTTCTTTCCATCTGAAAGATAAAGCTCACTCACTTCACATCATATAGAATTGTACCTATAGAGCTACCGCAGATGCCCCCCCAGAAACGTGTTGTTCATATCTACATCCTTAAATTTGTACCCACAGTTTAACATGTTCTTCTGTTGGCTTACTCATGCCAACATAAACAGTACCAACATCATCTGCAAGTTTACCATTTGTAACAGCTTTATTTGCAATTTTGCCTGATGAAACGGCTCCATCGGCAATCTTAGCCGCAGTCACTTTACCGTTACCAATAGTAGTAACCATTGTGATAGGACTTGCCGTATTGAAACTTGTAGCTGATGCTGTAATATCTCCGCTCAATGCGACAGTATTATTAAACTTGTTTGCAGATTGAGCGTTTGTAGCGCTAGTCGCATTACCTTCTACATTGCCAGTAAGAGTACCGACAATTTTATTAGCATAAACGTAATTCCACTTGGCGTTAGAGGAACCAAGAGAATAAGAATTGGTAGCGCTAGGAACAATATTCTGACCGGTTAGCGAACCTGTCAGTGTGCCGCCAGATAGCTTTAAATAACTCGTATCGTGATTGTGGCTAGCAGTTGCAGCACCAATATTAGCACAAGTAAGATTTACATTGCCTGTGCGGTAGCTACCTTCCGCATTGCCTTTAACACCAGTAACCTCGCCAGCGACTTGCCATGTACCGTCTCCACGGAGAAATTTGTTTTGACTTCCAGCCGTAGGAGCAGGAACAAGGCCAGAATGACCAGCTGCATTAGCGGTAGCAGCTTTCATGACTTCTGGTTTAGTTGTATCTATATCAAACGAAACATCAGCAGAACCATTGAAACTAAATGTCTGTTTACGCGAAGCTGATGCAGTCCCATATGTCACTCCAACACTTAAACTATGGCCGACTTTACCAGCAGTAGTCGCGTTGGTAGCATTGTCGGCATTAGTTGCATGACTTGCATTAAGTGCTGTACCAGCTTTATACTCTTGGTATCCCGCGTCAGAATTTAGCTTGGTATCATCAACAACAATATACATAATACCAGTATCGTCTTGAATGACGCTATCGCCAGTCTGCACTCGCTGATTAGTTAGCTGAAAGCGTGCTGTTTTATTAGCGACATGAACCAATCGTTCCAACGCACCTTGCGGAATAGTGCTTAGAGGTAACACCCCAGTGACACTTGCGGCATCAATTGATGGAATTGTAATTGAAATATTACCAGAACCATCAAAATTAGCACTACCTGTGCCGCCATTGTTGCCGCCCTTAACGCTGATTGAACGTGCGGTCTTTAGTTTCGTAGCAGTGTCGGCGTTACCAGTGACGTTACCAGTAAGATTTCCCGTAAATCCGCCATTGCCAGTAACCCTGTCTGCGAATGTAGTAGGAGATTTAACTGATTGCGCGTTAGTAGTTATCTTGTCTAGCTTATTGTTCGCATTGTCATTCACAGCTTTAACTGCTTTTGGTGTAGCGGCGACAACGCCTGTGGCCGCACTATCTGTTGCATTTGTCGCGTCTGAAAGCCAGACTTCACCACGCTTATTGTCGGTAGCATCTGGCGCAACGTAAATCGGCCTATATGTTTTAAGTGTAGGGTCATATACCTTAGCAACAAAATTATTTTTCATCGTAGAATCATTTGGATTACCTTTAGCCATTTACTACCTCCTTATTCTTCTTCGTCTTTATAGATAACGTCTATAATTGTTTCTGGCGGCATACTCTTCTCAAAAGTAAATTTTAGCTTTGAACCGAAATTGCCATCAAGCTCAAGTATACCTGTTTCATTTACCTTATATGAAAATTCACTCTCACTTGTAGTGATTGTAACGTCATAATCAGGAATTTGCGGAAAAAGGATAATATCTTCTTTTCCTTCGTTTAATGCACGGTATTCAGAATAAGCAATCGGTTGACGCTTTGGAATCTGAATACCGATATGTACATAAGAATTACCCGCGCCAGCCTTAAACGTATGACTAGATTTAATTGAAAATGGGCCTTTAATCTGTTCAAGTTTCATGTCTATGCTCCAAACTTATAGGTACTAGACCAATAGGAAGGAATCGAATTATCTGAAACAGTAACAGAATTCTGTAAAAAAGCAAGGCCATCAGAAGTTAAAGTTTTCAGGCTTTCATAAGTGGCCGCACTTTCATCCATTAACTTAACATCGCGCATACCTGTGTCAGCAATCTTGCCAAGATAATACCACGTACTTAAATTATAATCAAACGCATAAAATTCTTTATCACTCTTGGCTTCATTATATGGCTGATACGTAATAATTTTGCCTAAATTAGATTGACCACCAGGCTGATTTTGCGCACCAGTAAGGCCAAAAGGAAATTCACGATTTAGATATTCAATAATATTGGCATCTGTAAAACCTGCTGCATTTAGCTGAGTCTTTGTGACATTAAAGCCAATTAAAATACCAGCTTGGTCTTTAATAGTGCCGAGGTCTTTCCAATAGACATCTGAGCCATAATTAGGAATAGATGCGTCGTACTTCATCGCATCGTTATTTGAAATCCAACCATCAGTCGCATTTTTAACACGGTGTGATGGGTCACTGTAAAGAACAAATAGATGCCAATCGGATGGACGAACCACAAGACGTTCAATTGAGTTAATAGGGTCACTGACTTTTACAGGGTTTGGATTACTATTGTATTTAACATAAATGCTCTTATCATCACTAATTCCAGTACCCATATAAATAGCTTTAACGGTAGTGATTTTATAATTCTCACCGCCATTTTCAGTCTTCAAATTAATTGTTTCACCAGTATTAAAGATAAGAGTTGTTTCACCAATATCGTTAACGCGCGCAGCTGTCAAAAGTTTCAATTTGGCTGGGCTAATTTTATCGCCAGTAGTCGTATTGATTGTAATCTGACCATTTGCTTGATTAATTGTAATATCTTTGACCCAAGTTAAGCGTTTATCAACAGACGCGGTACCATCATTGAAAGAGCATACAAAATGACCAGTATTTTCATCTAACGTAACTGCACTAATCCAACGGATGTGACCAATTTTGTTCCTACCATCATTTGATAATTTACCACCATCTGTACCAGCAAATGTTCCAATAACATCACCATTATTTTGAATTTCAAGACCCTTTACCCATGTAAGGTTTGTTTCATATGCAGAAGAGTCATTGTTAAAGTCCATCTTAAAATGTCCGCCTGCGGCACCGTTACCGGTAGAAAGAGCAACGCCTGTCACCCATTTAATTTTCTTATAAAAGACCGTATCATTATTGTGCGTATAAGATACAGTTAATGTGCCTTTATCGTCAAGTGTAATGTTCTTAATAATATTAAAATCACCGAGATAAATTAAAATTGGGTCCGGATTGATCCGCTTATCATAGATATATAATTCATATACTACAATCTGACGATGTTTAGCAATATCATCTTCCATATTAGGATAACCAGATTGACCAACAGTAGCAAGACCAGTAGTAGGATTAACTGTAATATGCTCAGTTGAATATACTTTATTGCGTAATGCTTCTGTCATTTCAATAACTTTAAGATTACGAAGCGTATCACCTTTTAAGCCTTTTGGAATACCCATGTCCCAGCATTCCCAGAATGGGTGGGTCTTATCGTCAATACGTGTAATAGAAGCCATAGCATTTTCTTGCTTAATATTACCAGCTGTATCATACTGGGAAACTGCATGAGTTTTATAATCAATTACAGTATAAGGGAACTTCATTCCCACATAGAACCAAGAGTCCGCATCTTCATCATCCTTACGGATATTGACCCATGTATATTCAATATCATCATTAAATGAATTGTCACTTTTGCCCGGAACTAACGTGCGATTTTTGATATTGAATTTGAAATCTTTTTTAAGCGTACCGCCACCATCATACCAGTTGCCATTATCATCTTGTTTCCAGTTAGTAATAACAGTACCATCGGCATTTTGACCAACTGGATACCTACGATAAGTATTTTCTTCAAGTACCTTTGTTGATATATGCGTTACGTTGTCAATAGTATCTACTTGAAAGAAAGGCGTGCCGCTAGACGGGCCAACGATTTGAAATTTATAGATTGCGCCGCCCATAACGTTTTGATAGTCCAAACCGCGCATAAAGACTTTACCATTATCGGGATGGTTTTTATTTTTGCATGAAATAATAGCGTATTCGGAATACCATACTTCTTTATAATTTTCACCCATGCTAAACGCATTTATCATATCTTTTACAGATAGAAAAGCGGCTTTAATCTCAAAGGATTTGCCAACATGGGATGCGTACAAGCTGTCTATTTTTCAACACCCCTCTCAAATTTTATATTGATATATTTAGTTAGAATGTTTTTTACATATTCTGTATCAATTTTTTTATAATCGTAATATGGGATTCTAACTAAAACGAGCTCTTCATGTTGTAACACATAAGTGTTTTTTGCAATATCATGCGAGTGTAAGGTTTGATACCCTTCTTCGCCATTATAATAATCCATTGGATGATAATGCTGTTCACCATCAAGCTCTGCTAATAACTTTTTATTTTTTTCAAAAGGTATCATAAAATCAAAACGTAATGGATAACCTTTTTTAGATAGTAAATCATCAAAAATATATTCTCTGGTATATGTAATTCCAAGAATGTCAAGGACATTAGCGAATGCTCTTTCTCCACTAGACATTCCATCGTTACCATTGCAAGAACCTGATATAATATGTCCCAATTGAGCATAAAATGGCTCGCCTATTTTTTTACCATCTTTATCTAATTGAATAAAATATCCATATCTAGAAACACGAGACTTATATATTACAGGTTCGGTTTCTTTTTCAAATAAATAATCAATTCCATAAACAGAAGTAATAACATCACCAGGATAATATCTCTTACTGGCATTATGCATTTTATTCATATGACACTGTTTACATACAGCACCATTTTCAACAATACTCAATTTTGTTTCATATTCTTTGCCACACATGCCACATTTAACAATCCCATACTGATCGCTGTGATGTCTAGTTGTCAATTTTACCAATGTAGATTTTGTATCATTATTAAGAATTTGTCCTTCTACATAATGTTTTTTTGTACGTTTTTCTTTAAGAATTTTTACAGAACAATCTGTGCAATACCAATCTTTTTTATCCATACGTAACTGAGTAGTGTATAGATTGTGACATATGCCGCACTCGCAAATACACATTCTTCTTTTTTTCTTGCCAACAGTTTCTTGTGGCAATTCTTCAACAAATTTAGTACCAAAAGTACCAAGAAGCTCGCCTTTTACAAAAACACGCTTTGCCACGGTCTATTCACCGTCCTCTTCTACGTCTTTTTGTGTAAATTCATAGTCAATAGTAAATGAATCAGTATAATCACGAGCCACAATGCCAATAGAAGAAACAGGCACTTCTGATAATTCATAGAATCCGCTCGGACCAATCCTAATCTCTTCACCATTAATAGCCATTATCAAACCAGAATGGCCCCAAATACCAATTCTATCAAGCGTAGCATTATTGTTCATACTTTCCACTAGATTACTTAATTGACATAGCTCACATTTAATTTTATCTAAATCTACAATGCGACCATAAGTCGTACCATTTGCTGTCGTATGTTGAATATTGTAGTCTTCTGCTTGTCTTGTCATTGATAGCACAACAGAAATGAATCCATCTTCTATTGGGTTGAAAATCATTTCAAACAGACCATAACGTTCACTAACATTTGTTTTCCAAGATGCTGCCATAGCTACAATATTGCGTTTATCTGTCTGTGTATACGTATTGCCACCTGTGCCCAGATAATATTTTTTATTCTGTTCTCGATAATATAAAGCATCTTTAATAGTAGTTTTACCATATTCATATTTAAGCGGTATCATAGCATTAATGCTACCATTACTTTTCTCATATAATGCAACGTTATAAACGTTACTCCCGTCTCCACCTGCGTTAACGTTAACGGTCTTAATATACTGATACGAGCCTTGGTCTGTATCTGAATTTTTTGTTAATTTAATAGTAAATTCCATAGCATAATTCATGTCTTGCGGAATTTGAACTTTTAAATAATAATCTTGACCTTTAACAAATTGCTTGTCGGGAATGATAGCAACGTCTTTGAAACCTGTATTTTGTTCATCTAATCCAGTAATATCAGCATTAGAGTCAACATAAGATTTTTTAAAAGATAGTTCAGTAAGACCTTTTCCAGCATACCTATATTGACCGATATTTGTGGTTGCCAATTTCCCTCCTTTTATTTCCAAAATATACCTAATATAAAATAAAAAATAGGGCAAACCAATTATACGGTTTTGCCCTATTTTTAGAATCTTTCTATTGACTGATTACACGAAACAGTCATTGCATTGCCCGGCCCAAGAGGAATAGAAAGTGTATTTAAATTATAATCGCCATATGTATTTGTAGAAGTATCATTTAATTCAACTCTAGAATTAGGCTCTAGATAAAATACTGGCAACGCAGTAATTGATACTGAATTTTGATAAGTTGTATGAAGATATAATTCATACTTCACTTGGTCAAAAGCACTATTCTTATAGCCACCAGTAGCCAGATTATAAAAAATTTCTCCACGTACCTGAGTATATGGCATACCATTGTCTTCACATTCTTGTTGCTTTGTCCTTCCCTTATCATCTTCATCGGCATTGATGAATACAATATTAGGAATCTCAGGAGCAAACAAACAGTTTACGGCATCAGATGATACGGCATCTGTTCTGCGACCAATGGCAGATACAGAGAATCTTCCTAAGTCAGATGTTGAAGAATCAATAAAGTCTAGAAAATAATTACCATCAGTCAACGCAGAAGTAAGCAATTCAGCATTTTCTTTCTCACCTATGAACTTCTGACCTGCAAGGTCATAAATTTGCGGCCAAAACGCATCTAATTCTTCAAAATAATAATCTGTATCTATCTTACAATTATGTGCATATTGTAGAACATCTCCCTGCCAACCAGAAATACCATCAATTTTAGCATAATAATTGCCAGAATCAATTCCATTTTTCTTAGCCAATAGACCTTCAAGATAAAGCTCGGTACGCCAGTCTTTTACAGTATAACCATCAATGATAATCGGTATTGCCGCAGAACTGATGTCTCCTTTATCATCTACAACAACGGCAGAAGTTGAAGCATCTATTGGAGGATAATATGCTGTACACTTTAATGCTTTATAAGTATCATCTTTCCAATAATAAGCAGTTTTATTAGTAGCATCAAAATAAATAGTATTGAAATCACCAATAGTAGGAAAATCTTTTACGCTTGTATATACAATCGGAAACGCGGCTTTTAGTTCTTGAGTAGACTCTTCTGTATATAATAAAACGTTGTAATAAGTATTATAGTAACTATTACCTTGTTCATCTATTGTAACGGGTGTCGGCTTGCGGTCAATACAAAGATGATAACGAACGTCTACCTGTTGCTGGCTATTTGTACCTTGGCGCTTACCTTGAATAATAAAGTCATTTTTGATATTATTGAACTGCGGCGTTTTACTAATACTAATAATATTATCTTTGTCATTAAAAGCATATACACTTTTACCTGTAGTTGTTTCTACAAGATAATCATGCTTCTTCATGTCATTGACTAAAGTTGTCGCTTGTGTAGTATTAAGATAATTTTTAATTTCCCTAAAATGAAACACACCAAATTCATCATAAAAATATTCAAAATTACCAAGATAACTTTTAATTTTATCTAATACAGACGTTACACTTTCGCCAAGATTCGCAGATAGCTCAGAATCATATACAAAATCATCATAAATATAGCCGCAATCTTGACCGCTTAAAATTTCAATCGTACCATCTTCTAATTTTTCTGGCTTATCGACATATGCCGCATACCATATCCTGCCTGCGCTTCCACTTTGCTTAGGTACAAGATAAAGCGGATTAGAGCCAGTCCATTTCATAACCCTTTTAATGCGGCGAGGCACATCTTCAATAACGATATTGTTTAAATCTTCCCCGCCGTAATGATTCACTAACTCTTGGATAATATCGTAAACTAATACTTTTTTAGTAACATATGCACCGCTTGCGTCCTGTGTATCCATTTCATCGAATATAACAGCCGCAGGCAACGTGCCAGAAACATCACCTGATAGTCCACACATTTTGTCTTTCAATGTCAATTGCAATGACACGGCAGATGAAACAGAAGATGATGCACTTGCACTCACAATAAAGAAAACGCCTTGAGGGAACCATAAGATAGGATAATCTAAAAATTGATTGCTATGGTTTTCAACACCAATCTCAATAAAGATTTTCTTGTTAATTGCAAAATCATATGACATATTTTCAATGTCATAATCGCCACTACTAATAGATGCAGTCAATGAGCAAGTACGTCTAATAGACGAAGAACCGTCTTTAGAAAGACTACCAGACGCAATAACACCTTGAATCTCCTTCAACGGTTCTTCATTCCAATTGAGAAGGGTTAGCCGCACATATTGTTTTTGATTGACAAAATTATCAATAGTCTTGAGAAAGTTTCTACGCTTTAATGCACTATTGGCATCTTCATAGAAGCTGTCATTTAAATAAGGATACGTCCTTCTCATTTTCCCTCCTATTGATAATTTGTAGTCATTACAGTGCCATAATAATTAATCATACCTTCTACTGGCATAAAAGCAATACCAATAGTTTCTGTAGAATTATTATTCTCTATATTATCAATCATACCAAAAGCAAAATTATACCATTGATAATTATAATAAATCTTTAAATCGCCATTGATATTATATACAGTGTTTAGTATCGGCTTCTTAACTTCGCTAACATCCATATATTTTACAACCTGAACTGGTCGTTCACCAATATTGTTCCATACATTTACAAAACTATCCTGTGGTGGATTATTGTCTTGAATTACAGATACCGGGTCTTTTGTTTCAGCAGAATCAATAATTCTAATCCAATTAAAATTGTTAATTGTCGCGTCATTAAGCGAAGCATCAACTCGAAATTCATTCTCTTGCAGGTACTTGTTTTTATTCACCTGCTTCATACGGATTCCTAAGAAGCACATATCATCTACTGGAACGTCTCTCAGCATATGTAAAACACCTGTGCTACCTACGAGATAGTTTTTATATTCTGTTTCATTATGGTATTTAATACTAGCAACCGCGTATGGAGTGACATCTAAGCAAATACCTTTCCAATATTTCATGCACTTGCTTGAAATCATAACATCACCATTCATCTGAATAAAGTTATATTTATTCCTAATCTTTCTGCCAAGATAAGTATTAGGCTTAAAAATACCTCTCTCTTGACCGACTACTACTCGGTCAAGAGACGCGCTTGAAACAGCTTCTTTTGAGCTAGAGCGCTCTTTATAGCAAAGCGTGTATTCAACAGTGATAACATCACCAATTTGAAAATAAAGACCAATAACATCTAACTTGTTTGGAATCTGATAATATCCACGCTCGTTAACGAAAATATTATGATTACCATTACTACCACGAGTCATAACACCAAAATAGTATCCTTGCTGGACTCGCTTTTCAGCAATCATCTGAAACACACCATTTGTTTTATCTGTCACTTCTGTAAGTCCATCTGAACCACTTTGGAAGGTATAGTAACGAGGTTTAGAATGATAATAAATTTTAATATCTTTAAGTACGATTTCTTCTGCTTTGCGTTTCGCAAGAACTCCACTATATTTTTTACTTAATATATCATTAATATCATTTCTAATATCATTGTTATTCGTAACGGTGAATTTATATGTTTGACCAGGTTTAATAACTTCAATGTAATCTTTAGGCTCATCCTCGGAATCTTGTTTACCATTACCACTAATAGAATCAATCATCTTGCGGTTATAAATACCAAGAGTGTCAAGAGTGTCTAAAGAAGAAGCATCTTCAACCTCATAAACCGTGGCGGAAAAATTCCATAACCTGCGGCCAACGGCTTCATTAGGTGTCAACGTAACGTCTGTAAGCATAACAACCATTGAACCTTCTGCCATTGAACGATACAATTTAGGTTCACCATCATTTAACCATGCAATTAGCTTCTCGCGGAATTCACGCTCGTAGAGCCAATCGTTTGTAGTAGTTGTTAGATACTCCTGTGAGGTTACACTAGAAATAGGCCCACTGGGATATTGATTACCGCCAGCTTTCTGCCAGTTTTTAAAATCATTACGAATTAAATCTTCGACACCAGTTTCATCTTTATATTCTGAGTATAGGTCTTTAAGTGTATCATTATTATGATGAATAAGTTTTGTCTTATCCGCAAATTCAGAATAAACATCAGACTCAGCACTAATCAGGCCTGAAATACTAAACTGTTTATAATTCAATACAGCATTTTCTACAAACTTAGGATATTTACCACCAAGGGTATCAATCTTAGCTCTATTAACTACTGGCTTAAAATTACTCACCTGATAATTATACCTTACCGCATATTGCTCTTTTCCACGAGAAAAATACGCGTCATAGAATTGCGGCAAAACGACTTTTGACACTTTAGGCTTAGCAATCGACATTCCAGTAGAGCTAAGAGCTTCTACACGATAGCGATACCATGTCAGGCTTTCTACGGTATTATCTACAATTGAAAAATCGACTTTTTGTAACTTTGCACTATAGATTGTTTCCCATTCTTTGAAATTGTCTTTATTAGATGCACGCCTTACGTATACAGATATGCTATCACTAAATGAATATTCATTTTTAACTGAAACTTTAATTGATGCAGTTTCATCGTCAACCTCTGCAACAATTGTAGGTTGCCATTCATCAGCACCACTATATTCACCTATTTGGAATTTATATTCTTTACTAAGCTGATACTGATTCTTTGTGCGGCAAGTAACGCGGCATACATAATATGTACTAGTAGGGTCTGATGTAGAACCATCTGCACTATTCTTCAAAGATGAAAAATCAATATTATATACAATATTATTTGGATTAAGATTTTCACCAGTATAAATTGTAGGAGTAGAGAACAATACTTTATCTGAATCATCTAAAATATCAAACTGATATGCTTCAAGAGTTTCAGTTTCAGTATTTAAAACTACCTCTTCACCACTTTCATTTTTAGTGACAAAAAGAAGACCTCCCGCAATTTGCGTCAAGCCTTTATTGAAAGTCATATATGAATTACCCGTGTAGTTTTCAAATACAGATAAATAAATTTTAGGTTGGTGAATAGGTCTAATTAAACAAACAGAAGACCATTCTGAGAAATATTGCGTATGTGATAAAAGATAACTATTCTTCTTTGCTTCATCGTTGATAGGTACTTCATCAGTTCCATTATAGCTATCAAATCGAATCTGAACCTTATAGAATTGATTTGTATTGAAAGCATTGCCCTCGATATAAGCGGTAGGTATTGTTACATAATACATACCGCTTACTTTATCGAATTGTAAATCTTCAATGAGAATGCCCGAAAGTTTATTCAAAGCATTCTCATTGTTAAGTTGATTTACACAACTGACATGCACATGCTTAATCTCGGATGCAGAATTAAAAGAAGAAAGAGTAAAATACACAACAGCATCTTCTGTGTTTACGAAAGCATTTTGGAATGTCGAAACAACAGGTGGATACAGTGTACTAACGACTGTTGCCATATTTCACTCTTCCTTTCTATTGGTTAGAAGAACTTGTATCAATCCAAATGCCAACATGTGTATTTGTAGGCTGGACTTTACCCGTATATACAAATGTTGTATTTTTCATGTAGTCCATATAGTTATCGAAGAATTGGGCAAGAGAATAATTGCCTTTATCCCTACGCGTGTCCACTACATTTTCAAAGCCAACTCCAAATTCAGAGTAAGGCAAAGTAAGTGAACCATCTTTGGCCTTTTGACCAACCTTTTTAACAAAGGATTTTACTGCCATTATTTAACTTCCTTCTCCTTGGGAGTGGCTTTTTGCTCTACTTGATTGATTTCTTGCTCCTGCTGTTGAGCCTTGGCAGCAGTTTCCATATCAATAGCTCGCAACATTTCACCCTGAGCTAATGGATAAAGACCGACAAGAATAGAATTAAGAGCGTCTACCATAACAGTAGCGCCAACTCCATTCTTTGCCATAAAATCGTAAATCATATCTTTTGCGAGAGCATGAACCCTCATACGTACTTCTAGTTCATTCATATCTTTTTATCTCCTTTTTAATCTTATACTTCTTTTGAAGTGCTTGAAACATAATCACCACCAGTAGATAAACCATTAACAAAGAAATCAGTAGAGTTCTTACCATCAATACGAACTTTGGTCATTGAGTAATGAACATTATGACGGTGATTCTTTTTAGCATAAGAACTATCGTGATTGTGATTTGCATCTGCCTTACCATTAGCTGTCCTTTGTGCCGCAGCAGCTTTATTTAAAGCATTTTGTACACCAGCGGCACGAGTATTTGCTTCATTAGTAATCTGTGTCTGTAAGTTATTTAATAAATCATAAATATAGCCTAAGTGCTCTGAAATCTTTGACGAACTTCTATTGGCTCCCATACACCAATGTGCATAACCATGATTATAACAATAATCATTACTATAATTCCAGCCATTGATACTACATATATCTCGTTCAGCAACAATAGAAACAGTTGACTGTGAATATGGTGTGCCTAAAAAAGCACCCCAATTTGATACAATACCGTGACCAATACTTACATAAGTTCGCTTACCAACATACTTAATTTCATCATATTTGGATTCAATGCTACCAGTGCCAGACCTAATATAAAAAGCACCATTACCACCAGACTGAGGTACAAGACTAATACTTACACCGCCCTGTGCTTCATTGTCCTTAATTGCAGTAGCAGTTAACTTAATACCATTAGGCGAAGTATCACTTACGATATTAATTCCATTATTTGCCGCATTGAATTTAAGGCCTTCACCAATAAGTGTAGTATTTTGTCCCTTATTATCATTCAATGTTAAGACAGCTTTGGCATTATTTGCACCAATAGTAAAAGTACCATCTTTATTGTTTGCGACAGAAGAGAAAGCCTTTGAATACATCAAATAGTCTTCCCCGGCTTTAATCTGAAAATCTTTATCTGCGATATTTCTGATTGAATTGGTTGCATTTAATCTTAAATTGCCGCCGATGGTATAAGTATAGTTGCTATCTTTATCTGTCTTATCATCTTTTGGCGTTCCAACAGCAGAAAGAGTAAAATCACCAGTAGACATAGTAGTTTTTCTGTCTTTTGGATTCATAAACTCAAAATTATTATTAAGATATAGAACAGATGTTTTAGTTTTTCCATCTGTTGTATCATTTGCCGCAGATAGAGCAGATAATCTTAAATAAGAATTTTCGTGACCAATAATAGCCTGTTCTGAATCTATGTGAAGTCTATGTGTCGAGCTATCAGATGATTCTTTACCTAAATCTGGCGCATAAAGACTAACATGTTTACCATAAACATTAAAACCTCTTGAATATTCATTATGAATATCTGTGCCAGTAGAAAGATAAAGGTCTGTCGTAGCCTTTTCAGAATTTCCAACTGTACCGTCAACAAAGAATTTAAATAGATTTGTATCAGACCAGCCAAACTGTGCACCGATATACTTAGCATCGAGCGCACGCTTACCAAAGGCTCCAATCTTACCGATGCCCATTGAAGACTCTTGGTCTTGAATTGCGTTCGTGTAAAACTGTCCATACTGATTGATGCCGACTAGCGGATAACGATGCCACTTGTTGTCTTTCTTATAATGCCTATAGATTGAGAATGTTGAATCTTTACGAGGGTCAATTTCTACCTCAAGACTATCACCTTCGGCAAGTGCTGCATTTGCTCCATCAAAAGTAATATTTGAGTTTTGTTTTGTAAGTGGCTTACCTTTGACTGAAATATATGCGGGATTAGCGCCTAAAATAAGACCCTGTTTGTCTGATGGAATTGAAAATTGTGAATCCTTTACAGGATAATCTGTATATGGTCTATCTACTTTTGCTTCTGTGAAATTACCGTCTTTATCAACTTCCGCATTTGCAATATTATATAACGCACGAGAACCAATACGCCATGCGCCAATATAGCTTTCGCCACCTGGGACTAATTTGATGCGGCCTTCCTCAAAATGATTATTCTGCGATGCCTGCTGTTCTGGTAGACCAAAAGTAGCAGAACCGTCTTTAGCATCTAAGAAGATAGATTGTTTACCTTCCGAAAATCCCATTAAACCAATCTGAGACTTATCAGAATCATAAGTCTTAGAAGTTCCCATAACAACACCAGTGAATTGATTGTTTTTATTCTTTTCACCAGCACCAATTTGCGGCGCAAGGATGTAATTTTCATCTTCATTGATTTCTAGATGTGTTCCATCCCAGTCATTTAGTGATTTAAGACCGTAAGTATTCAGTGACATATAAATAGGAATATATAGCTCTACAACAGGATTGGCCGCATCTGCTGACGTATAGACTTTACAATGAACTAAATTGTTTCCATATTCACCATCATATACATCATTTGGGAGGATATAGACTTGACTTAATCCTTTTGTGCGGACTGTCTTTTGTACACCATCAGATGTATTCTTTTCTATAATAATTTTAAAACAAGCACTTAACGGATTCTCGTCATATGTTTGACCCGTCTTTAAAGGCTCGCCGCCCTCTGCTATCCATTCAATGAATAAGTCTTCAATACCAGAACCAATAAGTGTAACACCTTGGTTCTTATTATATAACGGATTACGTCCATCTGCGTTATAAGTAATAGATTTTAGAAGAGAAGTCTTATCAATTTGGATGTCATTATCGGCATATTTTTTAATCACTGGGATACCATAAAAAGCATAATACTTATATGAAGAATCTCCAACGGTATAAGTTGTTTGAGCCTTTACAATTTGGTTCATAAACTTACGTTTGGCCGCGTCAGTTGTATTCCAAGAGACAACACCATCGTTACAGCTCACATATTTGCTTTGACCATAACCCATAGACCAAGAAACAGTAGAGTCATCATTTATTTTTTCATTACGTTGATAGAGCTGGAACTGCAAAACCTGTTGCGAGATTGCCTGTCCTGTATTCCACACAACTTTATTATTCTTGTCGATAATAAGCGCAAGCATTTTATTCTTTAGACTCTTGAAAGTAGGAGAAATCTTAGCAACAATATCTGTGCCATTTGTACCATTCTCGCCAACCTTTGTAAACAGAAAATCAGTCATTTGACTATATGTAGCGCCTTGATATGTTACAATGGCTTCAATCTGATTTGATACTGCTGAATAATCAAAGTTCGCGGCAATTGCCATAGGATAAATCTGCGATGTACAATACTCGATTTTCTGATTAGACTGATTGAGTACCATTCCTTCTTTTGGAATTGTAATCATTGAGTCTGTTAATGGTACTCGCCATTTAATATCATATGTATCTTTATTGACTTCAAGGCCAGCAGGGTCGAAGAAATGGCAAGTAAGTGGTTTAACCTCTAATGGGTCTTCGTATCTATCATCGTCAGGAGATACACCAGATTCGCTATACTGGAATACTTGGTCACCATTTTCAATAGTGATATAATAATCGGTAGGGTCTGCGGCAGTTGCGTTCTTTAGAGTAAGTGTTGCAACACCGATATTATATTCAATATCTTCTACAGATTCATCTTTTGAAGGTTCTCTATCGCGCAAATAGACAGCGCATTTGAAAGTAGCCTTAGAGTCAATACCTTTCACTGGATAAGTGAGTGTATTTTTATCCCATGAGACACCTTCGAGCGCATTCATTTGATTTTTCAAAGCTGACAGATTATTATATCCAATACCCTGTTTTATACCATCTTCATAACGAGCTTTAAGCTCTTCTACCGTTTCAATGAAAGATAACGTCTGACCATAATCGTCAACTTTAGACCAAACAAATCTAAAGAAATTATCTGGATGCCAATTTGCTTTACCAGCTTCAAAGTCAGAAGATTTACCATCCAAAAGACAAGTTAAAGTAGGTTCGCCACGGTCAAAACTAAAACTGACTCCAAGAGAAGAAATAATTTCAATGTCACGTTTTGCTGCTTCATTATATAGCGTGAAATAGTCCTTTAAAACCATTTGTTCTTTATAAACGCAAACGCACATATATTTATTTTCATAGGCACGATTCTCTGCACCAGTAGTAACAAAGCTATATTTATTACCTTTGGCTTCAAGATAAGACCAACCAGCTCCACCGTACATTTTATAATCTTTAGAACTTGCGGTCACTCGTCCATCTTCTTTGAACCAGTAAAACATTGCATCGCCTGAAAGGTCTTCATTCTTGTGACGAAGAGTGCTGATAACGCTTAAAGAAGAGTTTTCAGTTAAGTCTCTAAGAGTTGAACCTTTCGGCATAGACAGGTGCATTTGGTAATCACCATTTGCCGCACTGATTTTTCTAAGGCCATAAAATTCAACATCTTTAATAAAAATATCATCGCCCCAGCCAATCGGTCTGTCCTGTGATTGGATTGGGTCAGTAGTTTCTACAAAATCTTTACAATAGAAAATAATCTGGTCGATATATAAGAAATTCTCAACGTCTACTGGAAAAATCTGATATTGGTCAAAATAGCTTTGATATTGAAGCGGCGAACCTGTCATGCTGTTACTGTCGATAGTATACGATAGTTTTTTAACTAACGCCTGTCCTTTATCATCTGTAGCATCGCCATCTTTAAAGGCTAAAATAAAAGTGATACCATACTCGCCAGTCTTTGTAAGTTTATGCTCTCGCGGTAAAGATGTGCAGAAAGATGCTTCAATCAGCACTGCTTCTGCCTGTTTAATATTATTCTCTAACTCTTGAGTGTCAATAGATAAAAACTTAGGTTTAGAGCCACTTACGTCTTCGTCTTTCTTATATAGAACTTTATAATCTTCTTTTTTATAAGAACGAAGTCCCGCAGGCGTGACTTTATTTTTATCACTAAGGCAATTGCGGCCAATGAGATTATAATTACTAATGGCCGAAGATACAAAGCTGATGTTATTATCATCTTCTGCTGTCTGCGCAACACCTACGATATTCTTTTTCTTGGTGAAATCACCTTCTGGAACAAGCACATATACTGATTGGCCTTGAGTATATGTATTTCCTTCTTGGGCATATGCTTTTAATTTGCCACCATTATAGGAAACGAGATATTCACCTGTAAGTGAATTAGTACAGCCAGCGACAGTGGCGGTAACTGTTTTATCCGTAGCTATCTGTTCTATTCTATTGGATACAATTGTATCTACAGCTTCAAGAACAACGTCCTGTAGATTCGCCATTGTCAACTCCTTTTCAATCCAAATAAAAAACGGGAGAACATAAAGTTCTCCCGTTCATAAAATTATGTTCTAAGACATATCAAAACCACAAATATTCGATTATAAAATTTTGCCCATGTTTATCTGAACTTATAAGCGTATTGAACTGCTCTGTCATTCAGTGACATAAGCGCAGCTTCAATTTCTGCCGCACTGTTCGCAGCTGGGAATTCAGCTGTGATATGTACATTTTGGTCAATTGTCTCGGATGTATTATTTGCTTTCGCGCCACTTACCGCTCCAAGAGCAGTAGAAAGTGATTGCGCAAGACTTGTAGATTTAAGGCTATCTGCAAAAGACCTTACGGATTCAACTGCCGCAAGAATATTCTGCGTGTCTGTAGCGTTAAGGACAAGTTCCTTCTGGTGCAGAACTGCTAGTTTGCCATTTTTGGCATCTGCGGTTTTATCAGACCAAGAACCTGTATAGCCGCCTGTATCATAGCCGATTAGATTCTTGGAGCTATATTTCATAGAACCGTAATCAACAAGTTTACCAGACCTAGAATATTGATTGATAATATCCTGAACATGGCGGGCAAAAGCAGTACCATATGCGCCAGTCAGCTTGCTAGAACGTACAGGGTCATTGCCCCAGCCAGAAGCCAAACCATAAGTCCAAATTGCTTTGGCAATACCCCAAGCAGTATCTTCATTAGCGCCAGCTCCACCACCGCCGCCAGATGAAGGACCGTTAGCGTTGCCATAGTGTTCATAGTTATAATTCTTTTGCTCAGCCTGCTTTAGAGCTTCGCTTAGATTGGCGTTCTCTTGTTCTTTCTTAGACAGCTTGTTTGCAGTTTCATCAGCTAGTTGCTTGAATGCCTGCATATTGTTGTTAGCATCTGTAATACGATTGGCGTAATCAGTCATCGTAGATTCGGTCTTTTTGACCTCGCCAGATACATCTTTAAGGATGTTGACAAATTCTTTTGTGCTGTCCGCAAGTTCTTTTGTCTTATCGGTTGTACCGCTAATGCTATTGGAAATATCATCAAAATTAGTCTTTGCTAGGTCAGCGATAGTCTTTGTACCATCCGCATAATCTTTGCCAGCTTGCGTCAAATCGTCAAGCATCTTATCTGTATCAGCCTTGAACTGGTCCATATTCTGTAACCAAGAGGTCAAAGAAGTAGACCAACGTGTATCAATCTGATCGAAAGCATCTGTACTGCCATTAACAATCTGGTCGTATACGTCTTGTAGGTTATCTTTGTTCTCGCCAGTCAGCATATCGCACATGCCGATGAAGTCATTGATAATGTTCTTCTGGGACGTGCTTAGCTGTTCGCTGGTTCCCGCAAGATATTCCTTGAGCGAATCAATGATTGCTTGCGTTCTCTTGGTTTTCTCTTCAAGAGATAGATTAGCATTATTCCAAATGTCATTGACTGTAGATTGAGCATCCTGTAGCGCAGACAGTGAATCTGCCTGAGTCTGCTTCATCTGGTCTTTAGACATATTATATGCGTTGTTCTGTGCATCTAGAAGGTCAGATTGTGCGGAACGTACATTATCATCGTTCGCTGTATAGACATATGAATAATTACCCTGAGTATCCCTGCGAAGTTTCATTTGAGACTTATTACGCTGAGCTTCTTCAAGCGCAATTTGCTTCTGTAAGATTTCAAGCTGTGCGTTCGCATAGTTTACATCATATTCAGATAGCTTAGTTTTATCACGCAGATATTCAAGCTGCTCTTTCATTTGCGCTGAAATCTTCTGCTGGATAGCTAAATCATTTGAACCATCTAAGAGGTCAAGATACTTACTCTGTAGCTTTTGGATGTTATAGGATTTATTAACATCATCGAGATAATAGTCAGCGTTGCGGTTGATTAGCTCCCACTGTGTATTCATCCAATCAAGGTCAGTACCAACAGCCTTAGTTCCCCATGCTTTTGTAATCTTTGAAACTGTATTTGAATACTGCTTCTGTAGATTCTCTAAAGAATTTTGAATAAGGTCGTTAATATCGGAAGTAGCGTCTTTAATCTTGTCAGATACTTCGTTCCATTCATCGGAACCTTCTTTCATGGAACCTAGCATATCTTTCCAAATATCACGCTGCTGCATTAGCTCATTCAGCTGTGCTTTATAATTGTTCTGCTGTGCGCCAAGGATGGTATTTAAATCATCATAAGATTCTTCGCCATGAAGCATCTCAGTGATGTCTAACCAATGCTCAAGTTCATCAGTAATAGCTTCGTACTGGTCTTTACGCCTATCCATCTTATCGCTAATATCATCAATCATATCCATGACGTTATCATGGAGATTTTCAACCAATGACCAGTAGTCCTGAGCAAGTCCTGCGGCCTGTTCATACACTGTCTTAGCTACATCATAGAGGTCTGCGGAATTCTCACCGAAAATATCAGACTTACCAGTCTCTTCAAACTGCTTCATCTGAGCATTAATATCGGTTAGATTCTTCATAGACATATCGAAATAACCAGTGCCGTAGTAGTCTACACTCTTGTCACCATTGAGCGCACGCTGCTTGGCAGCTTTTAGTTCGTCTACGCGACCTGCTGACCATTTCTTATATGCGTCAGATGTACCTGCGGCATTTGCTGCATCCTCTTGTTTCTTGATAAGATTATCATAGTATTCATCAACGCTCATGGTAGCAACATCAAAGTATTTGCCGAGCTTAGCTACATTATCTGCTGCTTCTTGATAAGGTGTTAGCTTGATACCACGATTGAACGCACGGTCAAAATCAACGAGACTTTCTTGAATATCTTTAAGATTATCAAGAGCTTCAACTTGAGTCTTAAAAATATTAATACGCAAGTCTTCAATTTCATCATTGAGGTCTTCAATCTGCTGAATTGTATCTCTCAAATCGCTTGAAATCAAAGTATCATAGCGCTGATACAGTGTCTTAAATTTGTCAAGATTATCATTGGCAGCATCAATTTGGTCGTTAATAGCATCTTGCGATTCTTCTGTACCAGCTGCATTATATTGACCGATAAGATTATTGACGTTATCAATCAAACCTTGATGAATTTTTGCATAGTTAGAGATATAACCCTCAGCATCAAATTGAATACCATATCCAGATAGCTTAGATTGGAGTTCATTCATTTCATCATTCTGAATACTTAACTTTTCTTTCTGTAAGTCAATTTGACGTTTCAAAAGTGAAGTCTGTTTAGAAAGATTCTCAACTAACTTATCACCAGTTAAGCGCTCCTGCTCTTTATTGATACGCTCATAGTCATTTGCAATTGCGTCAAGAAGTGTATTAACACGTTCATAACGGTCAATTTCATCATCAAGAGCTTCTTTTGTATCTGGAGTGAAGGAGCTACCGCCACCTCCACCACCGCCGCTTCCTCCACCGCCTGAGCCAGACGAAGGAAGTCCGAAGTTGGATGGTGACGCAGCGCCACCAACACCAGAAGGCGCCCAGTTTTTAAGGCTAGGAGTTGAAGACCCAAAGAGTGAGCTTAAACCTTTTGCAAGTTGCTTAGAATGTTCCTTAACAGACGCTTGTGAGCCAGCATTCGCGGCTGCCCAATATGTTTTGCCAGTATTTTTATTGTAATACTGTTCCATGACTGCACCGTTTTTGGCTGTTTTCGTTCTGCCAGTAGCAGTAGAATTTTTACGCGCGCCGCCACCGCCACCAGAATTATCAGAACCCTTAATATGCATCTTAAACTTTGGAACTGTAACATAACCTACATGGTCTGTAGTACCTTTTTCTGTATCAGTGGAGGTAATTTCTTTCTTTTCTGAACCTGCATCATCAACAGAGCTGGTAACGTCACCATCAATGGCACCAAACATTGCCATAATATCTGTAATGATACCAGAAATACCACTAGCCATATCAGAAACAGCGCCCTCAGTTTCAGACATGGTTCCTTGCATTGCAGCGCCAGCAACTTCGGTATTAGCCATCATAGCTTCTGCTAAGCCTTGACCAGTGGTAAGCATTGCATACGCCTGCTCTTGGGTCATAGCACCAGTAGCGGCAATTGAAGCAGCTGTATTTTGTGCAGCATCAGCATTTGTCTTATAGAAAGTTGTCATTGAACTGGCTAAGCCAGAAATAGTATCAGCATATTGAGCTTTAATGCCACCCATTTCATTAGTGGCATCTGCGGCAACTTTACCAGTATCATCAAATACTTCATTGATTTTCTTAAAATTATCCGTAACAAAATTATTAAAATCGGCAGCAGCATCAAGTTTCTTCATCTGATTAGATAAATTCTTAATTTGGTTTGCGGCTTTTCTTTGAGATTTTGTCATTGAATTTGTGAGTTTAGAAATATCCTCAGTGTTTTCAATTTGTTCGACTTGTTCATCAGTTAAACCGCTAGTTGCCTGTTCCATTTTAATAGATTGCTTTGCGGCTTTACTCATGGTTTGAGCATATTGCGTGACATTCATTTTACCGCTCTTGAACTGCTTATTAGCTTGCTGTAGGCCAGTATACAATTCATTTGTCATAATCTGAGCGAAATTAGAAATGTCATCATCATTTAATACATCAGAAAGTTTTTGGCCGCTATTAACAGCATTATCAATTTTGCTTGCTAAAGTATCAAAACCAGAATTTAACCTATCTAAGAAATCAGTATTTGAAATAGCTCCATTAGTAAGCAAATCATTAAGCTGCTGTATTTCTTGAAGTGGCTGTTGTAAATCAAGATTATTACCAGAAAGATTCTGATATGCTGCAAGAATATCTGTGTTAGCTTGAGACATATTGACAGCTTCGCCAGTGGCTTCTTTCATCGCAGCGGTCTGTTCACGAGTTTTTTGTGTCCATTGTTCAACCGCACGCTGATTTAGCTGATACTGATTGCCAACTTTCTGTAAGAATTCAACATATTCAGGATGTTCTACCATAATGTTAGCAGCTTCATCTTCTGTAAAGCCACCATTCTTTTGATAAGCGGTCTGATAATCTTCAAGGACGTCTTTCATTGAAGATTTACTTTTAGCCGCACTCTCTAGGTTATCAATTGAAATATCAGAACTTAGTCCAGCCATAACAGAATTTTGAACATCGTCTTTGCCGCCTTGCATGGCAGAAACAAGTCCATCTATATATTCTTGTCCAGCTTCTTTTCCAAGAGACTCATACTTAGCTTTAATGGCTTCATTGTCTAGTAAAGAATCTTCAATTTCTTTCTTAGATTTATTAACAAAATCACTCTTATTTAAGCCGTCTTCTGCGGCACTAGCCATATTGTCAATAATGGTTTTTGCATTAGCGACATTTTCATCATTTAAATAATCCTGAGCATCAGAAACATGTTGTTTTGCTTCGTCTAGCTTTGACTTTATATGTTCATACATGACATCGTCTTTGCTCATGCTATTAAGTTTTTTCTGATACTTATCTACTTCTTTTTGAGCTTTAGCAGATGCTTCTGTAACATTACCGATTTTCTCTTGGATAGATAATCCGCTAGTGTCTTGACCAATCCAATTTGTAGTTAAACCAGCTTGACTACTTAAAAAGTCATTCTCATATGCAATTCTAGCAGCATTATTAACAAAAGGCGTATAAGTAGAAGCACCTTTATCTAATGCAGTTAGAGCTTGTTTACCTTGAGACGCAGCTAACTCTTTAGATGCTGTACTAGCTTTATTAATTTTTTCAGCTAAAGTATCAAAGTCTCCTGAATTCTCAAGAGCCTTACCGCCTGCAATATCAAGAGAATTAATTAAAGTATCAGTAGAATTCTTTAATTCATCAGTAGCTTCACCAGTCTGTTTATAAGAAGCATATGCCGCATCAAAAGAAGAGGTGTCAACAGACGCAGTTTGCTGAGTATCTGTATATGTTTCAACTTGTTTATCTCTTGCAGCTTGATTCTTTTGGTGAAGGAAATTAAGTAAAACGCCACCAGCAGCCGCAATTCCAATTGTTGCCATACCAAGAGGACTGCTTAGACCTTCAATAAGCGCTTTAAATACTTGAAGACCAGCAGATGCAATTTTAGCTCCTGCGCCAAAAGCCTTAAACTTAATGGTGGTCGCTGTAAGTCCGTTCGCAAAAGAACCAAGTTGCATTGAATCTAATGCTGTCTGCATTTTTGCAATTTCGTTTGTTTTAATCGAAGAGAAAAGATTTTCAAAATCTAATTTTGATGCTTCTTTTAACTCAATAAAACTAGAAATCAGCTGCGGAACAGTCATAGAAAGATTCATTATAGTCTGTTCAACTTTTTCGCCAGTGGTTAAATCAGCATTTGCCCATATAGAACCCAAATTTTGGAAAGATTGCCAAGCAAAACTAAGTTGTCCAATAGCTGCGGTAGCTTGAACAATATTTTGTACATCCATTTGTTTTTTCAGCGTGTCTTCAAGACCTTCATTTTGGCCTTTGACCCCTTCAAGCACTACATTAGCACCAGTAACTTTTTGGTTTCTACGAGTCAAATCTGAAGCAGAACCCACGGCAAGACGATTTTTAATTAACGCATCATTTGCCTTGTTTAAAGTACCTTCCGCTCCTTGATTTACTTCATTCATACCGCTTTGAAGCGTATCTATAAGGCCAATAGCTTCACCTAGATTGTCAGAGTTCAAACCATTTTTTCTAACGGTGCTATTCGCAAGTGGAGACAATTGGCGCAGTGCTTGAATTACTTTTTCTATTGGCTGTAGACAATCTGTAGCTTGCTCGTCTAAAACGGCAAAAATAGAATCTTTACCATAGATACTTTCTGTTATTCCATACGCTTTAAGCAATCTTTGAGAGTCTTTTAATATAACTTTTAGACTTGCTCGACCTTCTGTCATGATTTTCATTGGGTCAGAATCAGCACCAAGGGCTGCAATTTTATCACGATGTTTTGGAATAGTTACTGAGCTAATACCAGAAGATTCATTTGCGATTCCTTGGAGTCTTTGCTTTGCTTCATTAGAAGAAATATTTTTATATAATTCTTCCCTACCAGCATTTACGTTATTATAATACTCTTGAGTACCTTTTGCTTGAAGAACTCCATTTTCGTCTCTTAAAAGCTGAATATATTCTTTATATTCACCAGTCGCAGCACCAATAGCCATATTAGTTTCATTAACAGCTTCACGAAGTTTAGCTTCTGCATCAATCACGCCATTAATCGCGTGGCTTGTATCAATAAGTAATTTATTATATTGTGTTTGCTGTTCATCACTCATGACTGATTGATATGTTGTTCCAACATCAATCATATCTTTTAACGGGTCTAAAGACTTATCGTCAATCTTTTGATAACCCATTGCATTAAGTTTTTCTTGTCTTACTTGAACATTATTTTTCTTAATTTGTCCAAGAGAAAAATTCTGCGCCATAGCTGTTAAACCATGAGCTATCTGTTTACTAAACACTCTTGAAGCCGTTGCACCAAGTAACGTAAGTGCGGCAGAACCGCCACCAATAGAATCAACTAATTTCTGCATTAAATCTAATGCAGTAGATAGTCCATCAATGAATCCATAAAAATCAGAAGAATTACCGAGACTATTGATAATACCTTCAAAAGTAGTCTGTAATTTATTTAACTTTCCCTGTAATGAATCAACATACTTTTCATTCATTACATCTAGTGTGCCGTTAGCATTTTCAGAACCAGCTTTATACTGATTATATAAGTCTGAACGATTCATCAATGCTTCAAAACGTGTAAGCTGAAATTTACCAGCAAGCGTTTGACCTACAGCGGCTTTTTGGGTTGCATCAATAGAATCCCAAACTTTCATAAGGTCTTCCATGATGTTGCCAACGCCACGCATCTTGCCATCGCCATCTAAAACCTGTATACCAATTTTATTTAGAGTAGAAGTAACTTTTCCTAAGTCTACTCCATCATCTAGAGTCTTACCCATTGACAAATCTGAAAAGCGTGCATAAAGTGTTTTTAAGCCATTACCGATTTGTTCTGGTGCTTCTCGTGTAACAGATTCGATAGTAGCAATTTGAGCGTTAAGTTGGTCTGTAGAAACTCCAAGCGTAGCTGCTGCTGACGCAGCTTTCTGTGATGCTTCTGCCAACTCTCCAACATCCGCAGCAGAAATGTTTGCTACGTTAGCCCAAGAATCTAGTGCGGCATTAAGTTTATCAATATTATTATCAAGACCATAAGCATTCATATATGCTGTGATTTGGTCTGACGTTGTAGCAGTGTCTTGCTGAGAAGCATTTGCCAATTTAGTTGACATTTCCGCAAGTTGCTGAGACTTATTCAGGTCAAAACCTTGCTGACCAAAGATAAGAGTACTATTAGTCATGGCAACAGTTGTAGAGCCAAGAGCCTTAGCAGCTTCGTTGGCTTGTTTAGCATATTGAACCATCGAATCGCGTGAATAATCAGTAACAAGCATAATCTGTGTCAATGAATCATCAAGGTCTTTGGCATATTCAACAGATTGACGAATAGAATTAGTCACGCCGTTAAAAGCACTTGACATAATGCCCCAACGGACTGTATTACCCATTGTATTAAATAATTTATCTACCATTGAACTAGTACTTTTAATACCAGTATCAATTTTACCTAATTGCGCAAGAACATCTGTAAAGGCAATTTTACCAGTAGACCCTGCCATAGAAAATGAATTTTGTAGATTACGTAATGAAAGTCCACTATCATTTAATTGGCTGGTCAGCTTTGTCATATCGAGCATTCCAATTTTAGTATTGAAGCTCGAATTTAATGCTTTCTGAAACTTTTGAATATTATTAATAGCCGCAGAAACCTGCTTATTATCAATAATATCTTGAGATTGCATTTCCTTTAACTGAACAGAAACTTTATTAAGTTCAGTCTGTAATTGAGTCAAACCAGAACGGTCTAATGTAGTTCGTAGATTATACTCAATAGTATTTGAATATTTACTAATGGTAATCACCTACCCCAGATTTATCTGTACGATTCACAATCGTACCTCCTTTTATATCTTTATTAACGTTAATATAGGCATAAAAAAAGAGCCTACTTTATATAAAAGTAGGCTCATAATAATTATTGAATTTTGTACTAAAGCTCGAACAGAGGACCTTCCTCTTGTTCATTATTTTCTTTAACCTCTTCATTTTCTGTTGGCACTGTAGCAAGATAATCAGTAGCCGCCTTAATTGCATCATTAACTTGTTCAGGAGTTGCCATAGCTTTGACTTTGACTTTTTCCTTTAATTTACTTTCATCTTTTGGAGTATTATTCATACCCCACTTGTCAGCAATATCAAGAACTGTCTGAGCATCACTTTCACTAAAAGCATCTTTAAAACGATTTACAGTAGACTCAACAATATCGCCGCTAAAATTCTGAAATACGGAAAAGACACCACGCATAGATTGTAGATACTTGATATAATCATCAAGCCACACGCTACCAATTCGACCAAGAGCATCCATATCTACCGCAAAGTTTTCATTCATATCTGCGATAGTACCATCAGCCAAAAGAGCATCCCAAGCATCTAGAATATTATTTGAAACCATGCGGCCAAGCTCTTCCTTACGGTCAGGATATAGAATAATTGCCGCATACGCATATAGCGCACGTTCAAAAACAAACTGGTTGACGAAGCCATTATCCTCAGCAGACTGTGCCGCGAAATGGATAATGTCATACATGTCTTGTGAGGTCAGCTTTTTGGCTGTCTCTGTTTCAAAAAGAATTGCCATAAAATCTCCTTTTATCTCTATACTTATATGGTTGTATTATACCATACTTTTAAAATAATGTCAACTAAGATTTAAAAATATCTGGCGTAAATAAATGACCCATATTAAGTGTGATACTAATCTTAGTATTATTCAATATCTTGTAGGCAAGTTTATTACGATTTAACGCCATGCGGAAAACATTATCTCCTATCTGTGACGGCATAACTTTACTTCTTAAAGTACCTAAGTCAAAGCCTTCAACAAGATAATATTTGTTACCACCATACTTCAAAATAGTATCTGAATTATCATAAATCTTTCTAAGAATATCATAAATTGAAAATATCTTATTATTTACAATAAGCAAGGTTGAATAGTCTCCTTGAATGCCACTACCAGCTATAGCATCCACAAGACTCAAAGCACCAGCCGCCTGCCTGATATTGTACCAGTCCATAGCATTAACAGTAGTACCAAGAGCACCGACAAGGCTATATCCGTACTGACCAGCGCCGGGCGCGAATGCATTTAATTTTTTGGCTAACTGCTGATATGTCATACTTCTAGCAACAAATCCTTCAACTCCAAGAGCACGTGAGCCTGGGCCGCTACCTTGAAATGGCGCACTTTCACGTAATTTGACATTTCCGCCAAATTCAAGCACAATGCCGCCTTTGTTCCAATAAATATGAACATCTTCCTTAGATTCTTTGCCTTCAAGAGTATCTGTTATCTGTTGTGCCGTCCAATTGGAATAAAACTTACCATCTGCGGCAGATACCATCTGCTTTATCTTTTCATCATTTTCCATAATAAGCTGTTGACCTTCATTTGCGGCAACATTAATTGCATGTGCTTCTGCCATTTCATGAACTGTACCGCCAATAGAGTTAAAAGCAGCTGCAATAGAATCTGCGGCAGATTGAAAGCTATTCTGAATATCAGCACTGCCACCATCACCAAGAGAAGCAAGAATATCTAGATTTTCTCGTACCTTCTCCATTGCAAGAACAATCTTCGTTTCAGACTCCTTGACCATTCCAGCACTAATACTCGCATCTGTTGGAATACCTTGTAGGTCTGATGGGACATTTCCACTTGTATAATATGCGTCAACTAGACGCGCAGCAACTAAGTATTCATAATTAGATGTAAGTGTCCAGATAATATTATTAACAGCTTCATTGACTGCTGTAGTAATACTGGATACATGAGTCAAACAATCTTGCACAGACGAACTAAATGCGGCACCTACATTTGCTAAACTGACACCATCGACAAAAATATCACCAGACGTACTATACGATTTAGCAATGCCTTTGCTATCAAAGTTTGCAATGTTTTTCATTGCCGCATCAATATTTTGACCTATTATGCCACCATTTGAAACCCAGTTATCCATCATAGATTTAATCTGTCTACCAGTATATTTTTTACCACTGGCCGCATTTACCTGATTAAATCTCTGAGTAAATGTACTTACTTGGCGTTTCATAATACGGTGCATCGTATCATCATCGATATCGGCTTGTCCTCTGGCAATAGTATAAGCAAGATACTCTTTACCGCCATTATATGCTTGAATGGCACGCCAATTGAAATTGCTCATATTACCTCCTAAATAACATTAGTATATATTGCAATAGCAATACATATTATTGCTATTTAAAAAGAAAAAGGGTGTCCCAGTTAAGGAACACCCTTTAGCTTATTTAGCTACAGACTTCTTTAGTTTAGAAACACTGGGAATAGTTTCATCTACAAAAGTCTTAGTAGTCGAATCAACTGCATTAGCAGTTACGTCTGAATGTTGTTTGTTAGCCGCAGATTCAGTTGACGTTGCGGCTTTTATTCCCCCGCTGTTTCGGAGAAGACAGACTTAGAATACCAACTATCTACATCGGAATCCTTTGTACGACCATCGTGACCAAGGACGTCCTTATTCTTATAGTTGTGAGTTGTATCAGTCTTGTCAACAACCTGTAACGTAGCCATAACCTTCTTCTTCTTGTTGAACTTGGTGTAGGCAGGCATACAGTCAATAGTGAATGTAAATGTTGATGGGTCACCATTATTAGCCATAGAGAACGTAAAGTTACTCTGGATTTTACCACGAGGAATGATAAATTCAGCAGGAAGGTCTACGCCAGTCTCTTCATCACGGAAAAGGGTAGACGCTTCGATATAATAGTAACCAGCAAAGTTCTCAGCATCAATCTGCATCTCATAGGCTTCATCGTAATGAACCTCATAGCAGTCAATACGTACAGTGTCGCCAGCCTTTACAGCAGCATCCTGCTTACTATCGCCGGGAGTATCGGAAGCAAGCTGGAAAGCAATTGTCTTACCTTCGGCTTCAATTTCACCGTGGTCACCAAGAGTAGCAGCAGCCAGGGTCTTGCCATCATTAATAACAAAAACCTGCTTGTCGGTAACGGCAGAAAGATAATTAGCTTGAGCGCCAGCACTATCGAGAGTAACAGGATAGATAGGAGCTTCTTTTGTAACGATGATAGTCGCACCATTACGGTCTTCATCAGTTAGCTTGGCAATAATCTTATCATCAGAAGTTTCAGCAACCATATCATATGTAGCATGGACATAGATAGGAGTCTTATTTTCACCAGTCTTCTTGCCATGTACTAGGCCAGCACCAGAAAGCATGGCAAAACTGGTAGGACTCATTAGAGAATCCTCAAGAGTCAAGGTAAGAGTCTTCTCACCATCCCAGGCGATTAGACGAGGATTACCTTTGCCACCTTGTGCATAAACAGTGGTAGCAGCACCTTCAAGGCTAGAAGTCTTGGCGGTGTCAATATAAAGCATAGGCTGACCAGCATCGAAGTGCTGGCCACCGAGGTCTACGGATGTAAGAGGCTTGAAGACTACATCGCAGATTTCTCGCACGCCAAATCTATTCATAGATTTCTCCTTACATTTAGGAATTTGTATACATTTTCCTTAGTCATAGAAACATAACGCGCTAATTTCTATGTCTATTATATAACGCGGTAAAACCACGATTATACTCAGTAAATACCGTCCATCCAATTATCAGGCTCGTCCATCTTACTAACGTCCATCATAGGAGTAGTAGCAACCTTCTGATATAAGTCATATGCCATCTTAATTGTATACCTCTTAATACTATCAAACAACTGAAATGGAGTATAATTATATATAACATTAATATCAATTGCCAAACCAATAGAAAGAGCAGAAGCGTAATTGCCAAAGATACTATTAGCTTTCTTCTTATCTTTATCGCTCTTTATCTGATTTCGTATTTCTCGACCACGTTGAAGTTTGGCCGCAATTTCGGCAGCTGCATCATTAGCAGGGTTAAATTCTTCTTCATACTTATCAGTGCCTACTGGCAAAAATAATTCTTTCAATGTAATTCTGAAATTTTCAAAATTCATAGGATTGAGTTGCCCTACTATCGGTCCATTCTCCTGTACCCTAAAGTTGATACACCCAGCATCATATTCAATTATATAATTAGGGAAAATAAGGCCGAAAAGGTTATCTACATTTCTTTTCGTGTTTTCGTCCTGTTGGATGATTACTAATAATATTTGAAAATCGTCCATATATCCTAATTGACTTTTGCCCACGTTTTTCATTTCTGCGGCAAGTTCTTTTGCCTTGACAAAAAGCTCAACGGACATAAGAAACGAGTCTTCACCAAAAGCGCAAATATCTTTAATAGACGGTTGCGAGATAGCAACATTTGCTCCCGCAACCATCACAGGCATTCCAGAAAGATATCTACCTAAATCTCCTTGTAACTCTGTCATGCTGCACCAGCTTTATAAATCTTGCGGCGCAGGCTTAGTATTATCAATATTCTGTGAATCATCGGCTTCGCTATGGCTGGCTGAGTATCGTAACATTACGCCACCTAAATATTCATTTAAAACAAGCTGTTGCGCACCTAGGAATTGTAGCTTACCTATGCCAGATAGCCGAATATCATTCATAATACCGTCAACATATCCAGCAATCATCCAAGGACGCAACTGATAGTCATCTAGTTCCCAATAGTCAAGTTGTGAGATAATCGTAAAACTAATAACACAGTTACGATAGCGAGGATTCTCAGAAGGAGAAAAATCGTCAAAGTCTAACATGATATAAGACTTAACCTCTTCGTGTTCTCCAAAAGATAGTTTAGGAGTAGCCTTGATATATTGATTATCATGTAAGTCTTTAATACTATACTGTTCAATCTTACGCTGATATTGGTCTTGCGTCCTATCAAGACAATCAGGCGTATTGATAATAAGTAATTTTTTCAGCATATCACTGTAAGGTCTACTTTCAACAAAGAGTTTGCGCCAAATGGTTTCTTGGTCTTCTGCGTGTGAAAGAAAAGTAGACTTATAATTAGTTCGTAAGATATTAGAAGCAACGTGTTTCATGTAACCTCCAATCCTTATAACGATTTAATCTTAACTGGTAAATCTGTTTCAACATCACCATATGCCGCATGAATAACAAACTTACCTTTCTTACCAGATACAATTTCTACTTTGCAAGAATCACTATTGGAATCTACAATCTTAGCCATAAATTCATCATCAATAGAGAATGTAACTCTTTCACCTTCTGGAAGTTTCTTAATCCAATAGGTGTGAATATCATATGGATAAACCTCTCGCGGTCCTTGAATTAAAGGATTCTGCCATTCGATAATTACTGTCTGGAAGAAATCTCCATAGCAAATATCAAACGTTTTTACCGCACCCGCATACACTTTAACTTTACACATGCGGCCATTCTCATATTCCTCAAGTATTTTGACTCTTGGATTATTCTTGACTTCCCAATGAATCTTTGGGTCATATGCTTCATTTAAGATAGCATATCCAACAACAGAATTTTGTTTAGCCGTTGTCGCACCGCTAATAACATTGATGGGTGTAGTTTCGTCTTTGAGAATACTGGGTAGCTCTGCGATGCTGTTATCATAATACTCTTGGATTTCAAGCTCTAAAATACCCGGTACTGTAATCGAATCTGTAACTTGTACTTCCCATGTATGTCCAGCAAGTTTGATGTGAGTAAAACGATGAAAAAAGTCTCTAGTATTTTCATCATTCTTAATATAGATGCGGCCAGACAGATTAAGTTCATTGATGTTAATATTATTCTTAATGAACCAACGAAGGTCTGTTTCTACAGGGCCACGCATATATACCCAATATTCTTGACCATTTACGTCAAGCGTGTAATCACAGCGAATAATCTCAGACCGCAGATAAGCCGTCTCTGTAATCACTGGAAGATAGACCATCCAATGAGTTCCGCTATCTAACAGTTCAAAAGTTTCACCAGCTTTTAGGCCGCTCTTGAAATCGACAGAGATATACTTCTTGTCATAATCCGCCTTCAAACCTCCTGACATGGAATTGATAAGACAAGGCCAAGACTGATTATTGAATTTAATCATTCTCTTATTATAGTCATTCTTTAAAGCTGCTTGAAAAGACCTATATTTAGACTGATTAATTCTTCCCATGTTATCGCCGCCGAGATATTGTAAGCGAGCACCTAATGTCTGAATACTCATAGGCTCTCCATAACATCGTTGGCGATATTGCAGGCTTCAAAAATCATACGGCGAAAGAGCATAAATTCAATATCTTTACCTTGCTCTTTGATACCTTGCAGTTTATATACGAGTTGATAAAGTTTTGGCGCATTAGGTGTTACAAGAGCCATACCTGTAATCTCAATAACTAGAGTATCTAATGGCTTAATCCAATCTTTACCATCCTCGAATGTAGGTAGAAGTTTAAAAATTTGATTTGTGATGCGTTCTAGACTATCCTTAACATTTTCTACCTGATAGTCTAGAATCCTATCATCTATTACCATTAACGCCATATTATTTCACTGGCTCCATAATCATACCAAAAGAAGAACGAACATGGCCTTTCTTATCAACATACCTGCGGCAATAGACTCGTTGAGCGTGAAAGGCTTTCTGCTCATACTCCTGTTTCATCGTGATAAGTGAACGCATATGATTGGCCTGAGACGTAAATGAAAAGTCTGAACTTGAATACTTCTGACGAATAAGGTCAACTGTGGCAAGTTGATAACTAATCCATTCCGCAATCATATAATAACGGATGATAATTTTTTCCTCTACTGTAAGGCAAGTAGAGAAACATTTATTTTCATAATCTAAAGTAAATGGGTGCGCCCAATGCGGGAACTCAAATTTAGGAACTGCCGCAATCAAAATTTCTTCAAGCAGCTTTTCAGTATCCTCTTTTGTGAGTTCCATAAACATATCATCGGTAACGCCCGCTAGGAAAAATTCATACATCTCCTGAAAAGAAGTTGGAAGTATGACTTCCATATCTTTATCAATATCTATATCTTGTGGCATTGGGCAAACCTCCTACTTATTTTATATTACTCGGTAGTTGCCTTAACGCGGCGCTTACGCGGTTCGGTATCTTTTTGAACTCGGCGTTGACGTGGTTTATCAGCAACATTGATATCACTATTATCATAAGCATGATTATTCTTAATAGCGGCATCAATATTGACACCTGTTTTATCCGCAATGGCCTTAATCTTAGCGCGGTCATTAATTTCAAGTTTAATTGCATCATCTTTAAGAGTCTCAATAATGCCTTGCGGCGCAAAATCAAGAGCGTCCAAGAGTACATCAATATCGTCTTCAAGCAAGCACTTCTTTATATCTGCTTCTGTCCAATCATATTCAATTGCATCATAAGGAACACCAAATTCTGCGGCAAGTGACTTATTGCCAACATTAATATAATTCTGTAGAAGAATTGAACCGCCGGGGCTGAAAAACAGCTCGCGCAGTTCACCTGCTGTAACACGCATAGTAACATCAGGCATAAGACGGCGTGAACGGCCAGAAGAAGGGAGAATGTACCCAGTTTGGCAGTTTACAATACTGCGGATAGGAACTAGTGTATCATCGCTAATTAGTTCAACTTCATTACTCATATTATATTTTCTCCTTTTAAATCTTAAAAAAAGAAGGGACGCAGAGCGCCCCTTCCAATAATTAATTATTTGAAATTAACAACGGGGTCGTTAACTCCATCAGCAAGAATTCCCTGCGTATCGGCATATACATAATATACCTTATCCATTCCTTCACCTTTTTCCATGAGCTTCTTAGAGCCACGAACAAGGTTGTCAAAATTGATTGTAAACTTAGAAAAATCCTGCTTGCTGCCAGCCTTAGAATAATCCTGTAGCAGCATGAAAGCAGTATAACCATCAGCATTTGGCATATCACTATTAAATGAATACGTGGTATCCTTAAAGTTAAAGATGGCAGAGACATTCTTAGGATTGCTCAAACGAATTGGGTTATTGCTTACATCAATATCTTCAAATACGTTACCCACAAAGTTTACGGTAGCACCTTCAGCAAGATTATAAAGGCTTACGCCGTTATTCTTTAGCTTACCCTTGAACGTATTGTTCTTAAAGGTTACATCCGCAATATCACGTGCGTTGCTGATGCTAAACTCAACCATATTGTAAATATTTTTATTGCCAGCATCGAATACATTGTTCTCAAATACAATCTTGCCAGAAGTCATGACAGATAGTGCAGTGTGGGTCGTACCTGAAATTTCACTATTCTTTAGTGTAAAAGGCTTCGTACCGTTAACCTTGACGGCAAGTGTCTTGTCATTAGCATCTGCGCCAGTAGCTACAAGTTTGATATTATCAAAGGTAACTGCCGCATCTGAAACTACTACTGTTTTTTCAAATGCTACTCCGTTACCCTTAACAGTAATATCATTGTTAAAAGTTACAGGCTCTTCGATGGCAGCGGTTCCCGCAGGGACAAACAGTGTGCCACCAGCGGGAACGTTTGCGATTGCTTCTGAGACAGTATCATAATCGCCAGCATTTACCTCGTCTTTCCCAGGTGTGGGAGGTTCTGGGTCAGGCATTGGCGTTGGGTTTAGCGAGTTGCTTTTTTTAGTGCTGTGTTCTGATAAGAGCAAATAGAAGGATTAGAGAATACAGCAACGCCAAACTTCTTGTAAGTTTGGAGGTCGGTTGACCAATCATCATTATCAGAAACGGTACGAACAGCAGTTTGACCCTCGAAGACAATCTTGACAGGCTTTTCACCAACAGAAGCGAAAATATAAGCCTGAGAGGGGTCAACGACCTTTGTAGTATTAGTTTCATCAACCATAGACTGCTGGAGGATGATTACAGGGTGACCCTTATAATCAGCGAAGAAGCCCTTGCGGAAAAGGTCTTCCTTCATAGCGTCAGAAGCCCAATCAGCAGAAGCAGGTTTCATAGTGGAAGCAAACTCACGAGTGCAGTAGATGGTGGAAGTACCATTTCCGTAAGCATCGGAAATAGCAAGTAGTTCGTCCATCTTAGTCTCGTCAAAGCCGGCACCAACATACTTGTTAGCAGTGGGTAGCTGTTCAACGGTCTGGGTAAGAGCCTTTAGAATTTCAGCGTAGATGTATTCATCGACACCTTCAAGCATGATATTGGTGAAGTCGGCGAATGAATAACGACCATCAAGGAATTCCTCAAAACCGATGCGGATAGCATAACCAATAGCGCTAGTAGCAACTTCGAGTTCCTTACCATCAAGCATCATTGTCTCGTAACGGCCAGCAAGGCCAACACGAGTTACGAAAGCCTTGGCACGCTTACGAGCAGCTTCAGTAATGCGGAGCTTGAAGACGGCCTTATCGCCCTGAGCAATTGTCTGAACATCAGCAAACTGCTCAAATTGCTGCATAACCTTGACGGGAAGAATCTCGTCAATTGTGTTTTCAATTAGTTCATAGACAGCGACCTCGTTACGACGGAAGAGACGATAATCGCCAGCAAGTAGATTGAACTGTTCACGAAGGGTACGGTTAACAGTGTCAACATCAAATGATTCCTCGTTGCCATTTACTGAAAAAGTAAGTGGAGCATTCTTGGTAGCGGCACGAGCGAGCTTTTTAAGTTCGTCAAATTTCATTAGTTCCATTATCTATCTTACTCCTTTCTTATTCAGCAATGACTTGTAGTTTAAGGCCGGGCTGACCATCAGGCATGGTGGTTAGCTTGACGACTTTGACGGCTAGACCTTCGCCCTTAGCGCCCTTTTCAAGAACACCATTGGTGCCGGGGACGAGAACGTCACCGAGGTCATAATCGTCAGCCTTGACGTTGTTTGTAGTGAAAATATCACCAGCATACATGCGGAAAACACGAGGTGTCATAATGCCATCATAGAAGTCAGACTTCTTCATGGCGTAGTCACGGTGCATCTGCTTGCGCTCGTCATAAAGCTTTTCTTCATTGAAGACCATCATCCAAGGGCCTTCACCAGTGAAGTTAATCTTGCCAGCGGCATAATCGTACTTAACGAAAGTACCCTGTTCAAGCATTGTAATAGAATCATCAGCGGGGAGCTGACCATAAACGCCACCACTGCGGGGAGCAGAGAGGTGGTTAGGTTCGACAACGCCATTATTTTCGTGACCAGTAAGCTGAATCTTAGCATCAGCGCGGTCTACATGTAGAGCCATTTAATCCTCCTATTTAATAGTTTTGTGCTTCGCGGAGAGCAGATAGCATTGGATCAGCATCTTCCGCAATAGTTTCATCATCTAAAGAGAATGTCGTAAGAGGTGTAGAATCTACTTCTTCCTCTTCATCAAAGTTTACATTCTTCTGGACATATAGTAAAGCGAGCTTGCTTTCAATCTCGCCAAGAGTGAATTTATCTTTATCAGCGATAATTTCCGCTTTGTCTTCGTCAGAGAGCATATGATACTTAGCAATCATGGCATCTTTATCGGCATCAATACGCTCTGCCTTAAACTTACGAAGCTCTTCTGCTTCTGCTTCGAGAGCTGTGAACTTATCAGTAAGCTCTTTTAGCTGTTCAGAAAGTTCAGAAACCTGATTCTCAAGCTCGTGCTTTTTCTCTGGCTTCTTTTCATCTTCCTTATCATCGGAATCATCAGAATCATCATCTGATTCATCTTCTTTGTCTTCGGAATCAGAGTCTTTTTTATCTTCTTTCTTCTCTTCTTCCTTAGCAAAAGTTTCTTCGGCGGAGTCTTCGCTAGATTCAACGTTTTCGTTTGTCTCAACGTTTTCGGCAAACTCTTCTACCACAGGAGCTTCTTTCTCAACTGTAGCAGTAGGCTCTACCTCAACGCTTTCAACGTTTTCTTTTGGCATAGACCCTCCTTTTGTCAACGCACTTTTTAATTCATTCATCATAGCAAATAAAGTATGCGAAAACTCTTTGTTATAAGAGAAATGTTCGCTTACTTCTGGGCTAGTGACAGATGCGCCCTCAAAACAAGGTTCTACATCATCGCCCAAGATGCAAAGTTTAGTAAAGATTGCATCATTTATAATAAAAAACTCAACATCGTTGCTATCAGTTGTCCAATGACCGTCAACGTCATCAATTTCCATTGACTGTCCTTGGCCTTGGTTGATACATTTATCCAATTCAGGATACTGCCCAGTCCATAGATAACCAGTAGTCATCATGTATTCACGTGTAGTAGTTTCACCAAATTCATTCGTATCATCGAACTTTTGGAACCAAACTTCTGCGTCTGGAGCAACGAAACCGTATGGAACGGTCTTACAAGAGAATTTTATTTCCCCATCTTCAATGTGAAGAACTTCACCGTGGTCACCAAAGTCTTCTTTGTTCTCATTATAAGCAGCTACGATTGGAACACATCTGAGAGTTTTTGACATCTTCAAAGCAGTATCTTTGTCAATATAGGAATGGTTCCTATTTTTTCCAAGATACAGAACTTTAATTTCACATTTAGAAACTTCTGGACTAATATCTGAAGAAGATAAATTTACAAATTCAATATTATCCAAAGTCTGAACTGGGGTAGATTGATTTCTAAGCATTTTCCTCCTTCACTATAAAATCAGAGGTTTCCGGTAATAAATCTAATAGTTTTAACTTATCAAAATGATAATAGGGAATACGTATTAAAGTAAGATTATTTTTTATACAATACTTATCTTTAATATTATCTCGCTCTTTAATATACTCTAATCCATTAACAGTACCCCAATTATTTTCATCAATATAATGTTGTCTTCCATCATATTCAATTAATACAGAATATTCAGGCAAATAAAAATCAAACCTTAACTTTTTTCCATTTAATTTTAAATCTTCAAAAGTAAATTCTGTAACATATTGTATATTGTTATTTTTTAAAATATCAATGATTTTTCTCTCACCATGTGAGCCGTGGGTAAAGCTACATTCACACATAGGTAATTTATCATGTTTTTGCATAGAATGAGACGAAATTTCTCTGTACCCTGTGCATTTTAAACATTGACACAGCCAAATTACGCGGCCATCGCTATCGCGTTTTCCGGTATCTTTTATCAATTCCCAAGTGTCAAGTATTTGGCCTTTTGTATATCTGCTTTTGGAACGACCCATGGCAGCGCACTGTTCCTTATGTAAACATCCACAAGACGTTTTTTCTCCAACTCTAAGGCTATAGGCTTTTGCGTATACTGGCTCTTTTGTTCCGCAAGCACAAGAACATAGATATAAATAAGTAGTTCCACTTTTTTTCTTTGTTTTCTCTACAACGGTAAGTCTATTAAATGTCTTACCGATAATACTGTCTTCAGTTTTAGACATTTTAGGAACTACTTTCTATATTCGCTATTGTTTTATCAGACTTCTCAGTGTCAGGCTTCTCAGGACGACCGCCCTTATTACCCGAAGATGGAGTCTGCTGTTGTTTCGTCTTTGCTGTAGTGTCTCCGTTACCGTCATTGCTCATAGTAGAAGACAGAGCGGGAGCAACGAAAACCTCATTCAAAGACATAATATCATTCTCAAAGTATGCGGTCATAAGTACCGCACTCTGAGACTGACCAAGAGCAACTTGCGGCAAGAGCTTGGAAAATCCAAGAGAGGTCATATCTTTATACTGCTTAGATAGGTCTTTATAATTATAAACGGTCGTAGGCAGAATATCGACATGATAATAAAGTCGCTTACTGTTCTTGTTAAATGGTGCCAACAGACGTTCCGCAAATGTCTGGAATTGTAAAATTAAGTCAGACATGGTAGCTTCATCATTTGCAATAGACTTCTCCAATGCAAGATTACCATCTGCATTAAAAAGGTTTTGTCCAGTACCAGCTTCGTTGTACACAGAACGTTCAACTTTATTAAGCTGGTCTACGGAAGAAACATTACCTTTGTCAGCAAGGTCTGCTACATCAACATCCGCGAACGTTGTCAACACGTCAACTCCAACAGCGTCACCAAGCATGGCAACCGCGTTAGTATGGAGCTGTTGCGCTTCTTGGACATCGAAGATTAAATCACCGTTCTTATCAATAGGCATCTTTTGGATAATAATCTTCAAAATCTGTTGAAGCATCTTTTTCTTATCTAAATCCTGCGCGTCTTCCAAATCCAACAGCTTAGGAATAATACTCATGAACAGTGGCGCGTCACCGCCCGTAATATTAAACTTCACCGTTGTCGATGGGTCAAGTAAAAACCAGCCGTTGGTATCGCCAGCATAGTCAATGGGTAACTTCCCATCCTTATAAGCAAGGTAAGCCTTCTGGACTTCCTTCGGCCACAGCTTTAGAACTCTTAAACGATACGCAGTATCGGAAAAAGCATCATCGAAATATTTCATATTAAATTCAACCGCAGGATTACCGTTAAGTTGATAACGGCTGCGGCAATAGGAAATAGGCAATTCTTGAATAAAACAAGCGTCCTTTTGCTGTACAATAACGCCATAATATGCGCCCGTACGTACAACTTTTAGCGCAATCTCGCCAAATACTTTTTTGAGGTTGCAATTTTCAAGATAGCGTGTTGATTTATACCAACCTTCAACTACCTTTTTAGATTTACCATCTTGTTTTAATTTTTCATCATATATCATTGGCGTGATAAACCAATCATATTTGAATAGGAAAGACATATAACGACATAAGCGGCTATAAATACCACTTGTCTTAAAAAAATAATTTGAAATTTTACGCTGTTCATTCAGGTTATTCTGTTCAATAGCCTTGATTACATCTTCCTTGGTGTACTTCTTGCGGCGAGAATATTTATCTGTAACAACCTGACCAATATCAAGAACAACGTCATTGGAGAGAGTTTTGTTCCCTACCTTAATCTTATTAAATGCCAAAGAGCCTGATTGCCTATTGGCATTTGAAATGATACGGCAATCGCGTTCATTCTTATCTTTAACGGTAGCCAAAGCTCACCTCCTAATATCCTGCTGCTTTCATGATATAATCATAACTTAGTCTTCCTTCATCATAATAAGGAATAGTAACTAATTTCAGATTATGTTCCAAGCAAAATTTTCTTTTTAATATATCGTTATACTTTTGATATTTGAGGGCGCGACCGCCACCGTATTTTCCAACAGATACATAATGCTGCGCTCCTTGAGCTTCTATTAAGAAGTCGATATTGCCGCAATCGTCAAAGACGCAAAAATCAAAACGAAGATTTCTGCCAGACTTGCCGACAAGTCCCTCAAATTCATACTCTTCCTCAAAAGGTAAACCCGCGTCTTTCAATATACTATATATTTTTATTTCTAATAAAGAATCACGCATTGTTTGTCCTTTCGGAATTTCTTACTATACCATATAAAATTACACTCTATAAAATAATACAATTTTGCCCAACTTTTATAAAAATGTTTATATAAAATAGGGCACGACCGCATTGGTCGCACCCTATTAATGCTTCGTAAAGAACATAAATCCACTTAAATCTCTGGAATTGCGGCGATTTCGCCTATCCTCTTGGCGTTTACACCAATAGAGTCCATAGATTAGAGCAGACACTTTATCCTTTAGAATCTTTCTATTAGATTGTTTCAGTATGATATTTGCACCTTCATTATCTTGTACTAGATTTGCCATCTGCGATTTCAGAATATCAGTGGCAACATATGGCCGCAAATAATCTTGACGCTGCAATGGCGACATCTTCTTTCCTTGCGCTTGCTGCAAGAGCTTATTTTTAGCTGTATTCGAGTCAATTAAGAACTTCAACTTACCGTTACGCAATTGCGTCTGAGTGTAAGAATACAGTTCTGTATTCATTGGAGCATTTGCTTTCATCATCCAAATCGCATTTTTGATTGTGTTTTCATTCTCGAACGATTTATAATTCTTACGGTCTTGCTCGTTAGGAATATCGTCTAAATTGATAATGCCCATGTTAGGAAGAAGCTCGTCTGTTTCTGGGTCGTTCTGGTCTGTAATTAGGTAATCAAGCAGTCCAACGCCTAAACCATTCGCATCCAAAACTATGGCTTCGCATTTGAACGCATTAAATAATTGCTTAATTCTAATGGCTTGATATTCAAAGTGAGATTCAGATAAAGTGAAAATGTTCACTATCTTTTTATCATTAACGCCGGTTGTTCTTGCAGGAGAAGATTCAATGATTACAATTTCTGTCGGGCAGTTAAGGCGGCCTACGTCTACGCCCATAACATAGAATGTGTCTCTATTTTGTCCCTTGTCGTACCCATTCTTGGCAAGATTGATAATCCTGTGCTTGTCAAACTTATTCATGTCGAAGAACGCACCGTCTAAAGTTCCTGACCAGACGGACCCGTATTCACGTTCAAAGCCAATTTCGTCCATAGAGTTGCCTGTCTCTTGGGCTTGAATGTAGTTCGCTGGCTGTAATCCTTCGACTACTGGTACTCTCCAATCGCCTCCTAGAATGAAAGAATCATATCCATTACTTGACACCATACGACACAGCGCGTCAATTAGTTTGTCGTAAGCATAAGTGCCTTTGAATCCTGCGCTTGTAACGTAAATATCGTTTTGATTCAACGTTTCATCTGGGTCTACTTTACCATTGACTTTTCTAGAAATAACGAGCATAGGCGCAATGATTTCTTCGTACTTTTGCTGGTCTGTAATAGTTGCTACCTCTTCTGTAAGTACAGCTTGAGCACGAAAACCACGAGAACCAGAAGTCATGCTTACGTTCTTAATTGTACTTCCGTTGCGGAAACTGTATGTTACTTCATCTTTCGATTGACTTGTCTTTGCCAAGGCTCCTCGTGTATCCCAAACAATTTCTCTTGCTAATCCGGGAATTAACTTACATATCTCCTGCATTTTTGATTGAAGAATCATTGCCGACTGACCTTTAGCATCTGCTACTGTAATCAACGTAGAACCTGGATAAAGAATTGCCTTGACCATTAAAGACAAAACAGCCATAAAAGATTTGGAAAATCCTCGACTAAATACTTCATAGACGGTTCTATATCGCATATTGATACGTAAAATCATACGCTGAGTTGGGTAAAATTGAAACTTATTATTAGGATTGAGTGAAGCCATATAATCTACAAATTTATCTGGATACATACGCCAATAGGCAATAATACGTTGATATTTATCTAAATTATCCTCAATCTTTTTTGGGTCAATTTCAGCAACGCTTTTTTTATCATGGGCCGCAATTTTCAATAAATTACTCAACGCCATACTGCTCTGCCAATCTCTTAGCTTCTTCCTCGCGTTCTTCAATTTGGAATTGTTGGAAGTCCGCAGCTTCTTCATCAGTAACCGCGTTATCTTCATCGGTTTTGATACCCTCTGCAATAATTTCGTCTACGCTCTTGGCCTTATTCTCTTCAAGTTTCTTAATATAAGACTCAATAAGATTACCTAGGCCAAGCTCGTTCTTTACGAGATTGTCAGTATAGTTCTTCATATCGTTGATGATAAAATCAATCTTGTCTTGCGGCGCATTGATTGGGTCATCTTTTCTTGGGATAATTCCACCTTTAGATTCTACAAATGCAACCAGCTCACCAATCGAGTCAATGTCTCTCTTCTTCTCTTCCTGCTTTTGGCTATCAGTGAATTTACCTGACTTACGCAACATGTCATTGGCACCCTGTAGGTCTTTAAATGTCTTAATATCACCTACATCTAGGGCTTGATTCATCTTTAAATCGGTCTTACAGATATTTTTCAATACTTGTTCACGGTCTGTAGATAACTCATAATCCGCCGCATACTTCTGGTATAATTCTTCCATCTTAACCCATTCAGATGGTTTATATAAAAGACCCCATTTAAGAGAAAGATATTTAATATCGTCTTCTGTAAGACTTTCTGTAATTTGCGCTTCATCAATTCGCGCAACATCTGGAATAAAGTCATTTTGCATTTCACCAGTAATATCTAGTGGCGCATTACTAATATTCTCTACTGGGTTTACACCAAGAGACGAAGCAACGTCAGGAATAAGGTCAAGCACTTGTGGCTCAGGCTCTTCCACCTCTTTTGGTTGCTCTTTTTTCTTTTCCTTTTCGGCTTTCTTGGCTAAGAATTCCTGCTCAACATCTTTGGCCGCGTTGATAACGTCTGCATTTTTCTTGATTTCCTCTGAATCAACTGTATTTTCGGGAACTTCAAGTTCTTTTTTATCAAGCACGCTATCAGGATTGCTCGCAACCTCTTCCTCACCTTGCCGCATTTTTTCATTAATGCGGTCTAAGACACTTTTGCGGCTCATTGTATTATATTCAGCTTGTGAAATCTCACCAGCTTTAAGGCTCTCTAGGAGTCTGTTTTCAAATTCTTCATCGTAGGATGTTCCTTTAATATTCTGTTGCTCTTTCCTAGCCTGCTGGAATTTTTCATTATTTATTTTCTCAGAGTCAGCATATTTCAAATTATTATACTGTTCCATATTCATAGTACGAAGATAGGTGCCGATAACTGACATTGGGCCAAAAGTAGCAGGATTCTTCATATAGCTTTTATTTGCCAGCTCAACCCATTTTTTCTCAACATATGGCACATCCATCTTCTTTAAAATCCATTTGAATGTATCTGGTCGGCGATTATCAATATACATTGTTAAGCAAGTCTTGCAAAGGTCACATCTTTCATCTGTATTAGGTATTTTATAAAAATCAGTTTCTTTCTTAGTCTTGCCGCATTTTGCGCATGTTTTCATAGGTACGTTTGCCATAAATCTCCTTTCTATACAATAAACCCACTCCAACCAATAAAAGGTAGAAGTGGGTAAATCAGGTTATTTCTTTTTAGATTTGCGGCATTCACGGCATGTAGAATAGAATCCGTCTTTCGCGGAATTATTCTTTGAGAAGAATAAAGGATGTGCCAATTTTGTCTTTCCGCATTTGCCGCACCTTTTCCACTGCCCATATTCCACATTTGTGTAATACCACATAACATAATTCTTTTGAGCCTGTTCCGCAATCATCTTTGGAATCTTTTTACGCCATAGCGTTGAGAAATATTGCGCGGTATGCGAAACGCCATATTCCTTCTCCATCATGCCGCATATCTCGTCATTTGATTTGCCGTCAATCTTCCAGACCAAAAGGTCATACAGCATAGCCGTTGTCTGGTCTTTAGATTTAAATGTCTGTTCGATTAAATTTTCAAAGTCTAGAAGTTCCCAGTGCATATCACAATTGAGGTCAGTATAACACTCCTGTTTAATTGATGAATAGTATGTAAGTAAAAATGAAATATGAACTGGATTGAACAATGAGATAACTCCATTAGACACTGGGTATCCACGTGAATCGAAATAAATTTTCTCAGACAAGTCCATATGTGCCATGTTCTTTAGCTGTGCTGAAACCTTTGATTTGGCAGGCCAGCCCTTGACTGACTGTTTTAGTAAGTACATCTGCTGATATGTTTCGATAATCTGCTTTTTCAGATAATAACGTTGCTTTCCAGTAGCAGAAAGAAATTGTCGTTTGAGTGATGTGATAATTGAATCGAATTCCCGCATACCAGGAATAGTCTCTAGATCTTCTTCTGAAATACTATCTTTATTGTCTAAAATTTGATTCTTATCATTGTTGACGAGCGCATAGATGCCGTCCTCGCCATTTTCCATATTCTCAACCATTTCCTCAAAAGAAATTTGTCGTTTGTTTACGGTTGCTTCTCTATTCTTTGTAATAATACTGCGTTCTTTTTTCTTTTCTTTTTTAGTTTGATTTCTGTCTGCGGCAAAAAGCAGATAATCTGTCATTACACATAGATAATTTGCATCTAATTTCTCTTGAGAAGTGGCTGCAATGGTTTCCCGCACACATTCAAGTCGTTCTTCCTGTGTCTTCAATGTGTAATCAAGTGCCATATCTTTACTTCTCCCTCTCTATCGGTTTATTGCATTTATATTATACCATAAAAGAACATGAAGCGCAAGTCTGTCAAGAAAAATTCTAAATATTTTAAAAATTTTTCTATGCATATTATATTTAAGGATGCGGCAAATGAGATTACCGTTTTTTGCCCATAAAATGGCTACACTCGCAAGCTTCTTCGCCTAAAATGATTACATCTATTTTGTATGGTTATAGGTCGGCGCTCCGCTATGTGTAGCGGGCGCCAACATTATACTATTTGTCTTTCTCTTGGAAAACTTGAGCGTAGCGAAAGTTTATAGCGATGAACGTTACATAGTAACGGACATCGCATATCGCCTATAACTAAAATCTATAGAGATGTACCTATAAAGACGTATAGAAAATTCTGCACTATTACCCATGCTCACTCTCCCCTTGCATGGAACCTATTGGTTGTGCTACTTTTCTAAGAGTATCCTATCCCCTCTGTATGCGGCACGGTAGAGATACCGTTCGTCTCATGTAAACTAATAAACCAACGCAAAACCGCTTGGTTACAGAAATATACCGCTGCAAGTGAGAGTGCATCAACACTTCTCACGGCAGAATAAATCTGCAACGTTTAAAACCCAGCTATTCACCTCATTGGGGATTTTTGATTTAGGATAGTTCCTAAGCCGACTGGGAACGGCGCTATAGTTAGTTTTGTATATATTATAGCAAAAGATTCAGTGCTTTTCAATAATTTCGTGAAAATTTTTTAATGCCGTAATCGGAAATGTCAAGAAAGCCAATAGAGGAAATAAAGAAGAAATGTGTTTCGTTTTATGGAATTTGAAAATTTCATTGAACTCGGTAATTTGTGCAGGGCAGGGCGTACCCTGGGAAAAAACAGGGCAACGCCGGAAACGCCCCCCCCCACAGGGGGGGGGCTGACCAACTAGCGCATCAACAGTTTAGCCGCCGCGAGCCTGTCGAGCGCAGCGCCCACGTGAGTAGAATAATCAAAATCCCACCCACCGATGAGCGAGTCCGCGAACGTCTCCATAGCGTCATGGTCGTAGCCCTCTAAATCGTTGACCAAGCTGGCTGCTATGGCGCTGACCCCGATTGCCCATAACGTTTCATTGTGTTATACTTAGAGCCAAGGAAATCGACCGACCAATAGAGAGGTTACAATTATGAGCTTCGTGCATACTATTTATCTTGAGAATGGCTACCGCTTTAGTGTTCCAGATAATGACATTGCCGATGTTGCCAAGAAGGTAATAAACTACGTTAGCAAGCAATTATATCGCTACACTGCTAGCGATATTTACGGTATTGCTAATTGCGAGCTAGAGTTCTATCTTGTAAACCGTTTGGCAAATGAGGTATTCATAGGTAAAGAGGTAGATTATACATGCGTTAATGCCGAGGATGAAAAGCACCTCACACTTGAAATACTTGACAAGATAAACGTTATAATCCAGTAGGGTAAAGAATAAGGCGCTACACTTACAAAGGTGTAGTGCCTTTACTTTATGCGCGATGAAATGTTACTTCACAATCCAAGAGACGCAAATGTTAATATCAACATAAATAGTCGAAACTTTTTAGTTGCACTCATGCGGTCAAAGTGTTATACTTTTCAGGAAGGAAAGCAACCAAGAGAAAGGTTTAAAGATGAACGACTTTACTATTATCACGGTTGGTATTATCATGATAAACTCATGAAAGAGCGTGGCATCGACTCTAAAATGTTTCTAAATGACCAGTATTATATTTCTGATAAAGAGCTGGATGCAATTGTTCACTACATCTTCGAGGTAGCGTTTACACGTTTGCTTTGTAAATAAAACTAAAGGCGTTACTCCAAATAAAAGGGGTAGCGCCTTTATTATTACCTATTAAGCCCTTGCCGCAATACTTTATTCTTTTGTCTCATGGCTTACACTCACACATGCGGCGAATGTTTCACGTGAAACGTTAATAGCATCCTGAAACCACGACCAAGCGCCGCATAATCACGCAACTGTTTTAGCTGCTTTTGGTCGGATGCAACTGTTTTAGTTGCTCTTCTGGTTGACCATACAAAAGGGCGAAGCCCACAAAAAGGCCATTTATGGCCGCGAAATTATACTACGCATACATAGCTTTGTCAAGAGTTTTTGCCGAGATTTTTCAAAAAATTTTTCTCAACACACTGCCCACAATCCCGAAACTGGGCGTACTTTTGCGTTGCATCGCGTGGGACAAAAGCATGGCGATTTTAAATTGCCGCCTTTTTTGCTTTTGCGCTGAAAATGATTTTGAAAACGAATCTGAAAACGATTGCATGTTTCACGTGAAACTTAATCACAAAAAGCCCATTTATGGGCAGAAAATTATAATGCCGCGATTCAGTTTTGTCAAGAACTTTTTTCAAAAAATTTTTTGACGCATTTGCCGCCAGAGTCCCAAAAAAGAAAAGGCTCCCCTCGGGGAGCCTAGCCGAATTTATGAAAATTGCTCTATCTGCTGATTTAGCATATTAACAATTATTTGCATTGTGTCTAAAATCTGTCGTTTGTGTGTTTTCACCGTCTTTAACTTTTCGTAGTTTGTTGCCGCAAGCTCTTGTTTTTGTATTTCTTTTAATTCCATTGCCAAATCGAGAGCATCACGAACCACAAGTAAATTGTATGTATTGTCCATTCGAAAGCCCTTTCGCTTACGTTTCTAATTGATAAATTAATTATACATCTACGCGGCTTATAGCGCAAGAATCAATTTGAAAAAAGTGAGCCCAAAAACAAAAAACTTTTTCAAAAAATGCTTGCACTCGATGCAATGTCACGTTATACTATAGTTGTAACGCAAGGAGTCAACCCAAAGGAGTTAGCGATGTTCAAGAATAGCACGATGGCAAAGTGGTACGATGTTGTCGAGGTCATTGCGTGGATTGTCTATGCGGCTACGCTCATTTGGTTTTTCGCCACTGATTCAGACGCTTCTGTAAACGCCAACCTTCTCGCGGCGTGTTGGGCGTTTCCCATGCAAATGTACCGTTTCTATTGGGACTTATAAACAAGGGCGGCAATTGCCGCACTACTATGTTTCACGTGAAACATTGTTGAACATTAGGAGATAAAATACTTGCAGCTATTAACGCTAATTCGCTCGATGATTTTACGATTGATAAATGGTTGGACAATAACGGGATTGTGACGATTTAAATTTGTTACGTTCTGACTTGGCTCTTGACAATAACGAGTTTGCGCATAATTACCGCACCTTTGCAAAAGATGAAACTCACCTAATGGAACAGTTAGAGGATGATTTGTGGAGCTTATTAGATACATACTATGAGCCTGATACTTTAGATGATGAGGTATTTCCATTTTACATCATTGATACAGATACCAAAATGGTTGTAAAGAAGATAGGGCTTTCAATTGTACACGCTATCAAAACTGAAATACTTGATTAGATTAGGGCGCATTTAGCGCCCTTTTCTTTTTCACCAAAAGTCCATAGTTGGGTAGAAAATTTTACACGAGCGCAAAACGTTTGTCAAGCGTTAAATCGAAAAACATGAAAAAACTTTTTCAAGATTGTCGGACACTATCGCGTGCAAAGATGCTATACTTAGGTCATAGACCAAGAGAAGGGATAGAACAGTGTATTACCTCAAGCGTGACAATGCCAAAGACTTTAGCATTGACAAATGCACGGGTTATGATTCGAGCGCTCCACTTGCGGAGCATAAGGCAAGGGCGCGAGCGATAGCCGAACGCGAACGCACAACGTGCGCGGTCGTAGACGAAGGCGGCAACGTGGTATTTGTCGCTTTGGCGCATTAACTAAAGGCTCCCGTGGGAGCCTTTTATTTTAGCTCTTTTGGTCGTGCCTATGCGCGTAGGCATTTTACCAAATGGCACCTTGTAGGCGATTCTGTGGGCTTACAGGGCTAAAAAATTATGAATTAGTAGTCACAACTTGATAGAGTTGTTTTTTCTGTGTATTCGCGTATTCGCGCTCTCACAATTTGACTTTTCACTTGACCTATGTTACACTAAAGGATTAGACCAGGAGACTTATGGAGGAATTGTGTTCGGCAAATTGATACTTGCCAAACTAGGCCGCTTACCGCATAATAATAGTTGTCCAAAGGCGAGGGCGTAAGAGTAACAGGTAGTTACACGCCCGAACGGGGATAGAATGGAGTTAGCAATGTCTAACGCTCAGAATTACAACAAGGCTCTCGGTCTCACGGCTAATGCTCACACCAACAAGTACAACACCACCAAGACGCGCGTACTTGCCACGGGCGTTGAGCTTTCGGACGAGGCTTTCGATGCACTTTACCGTGCGGCGGTTGGTACCTCTGGTCTGATTAGTAACGCGCCTACCGAGATTAGCGATGCCAATGCGGACGCTCTTGACATGCTTGTTGCGTTCCTTAACGCAAACCGTGATGAATGGTTCACGTTCTCCGATTTGTGCGGTCGTTCTGGAGCTATCAAAATTAACAAGGTTCATGATTGGTATAGCGGTAGCACCTATGTTACGCTTGATAATAAAGATACGCGCAACACTCTCAAAGAGTTCTTCGACCGTCTGATTAAGGCTAAGGTCTTTGAGGTGGATACGATGGTGTTCAAGTCGAACGGTACTAACGTTCTTTATGTTTACAAGGCGCGTTAGTTTCTGATAGCTAGGGCGGGGAATACCCCGCCCGCCTTTAGAATTGGAGTTTGTTATGTTGTATTTCGTTTCTGTTAACGGTATTGACGCGGACTATCCGCTTGACGATTACGATAACTTTATCGTTGAAGCTGATAGCGAGCAAAATCTTGCCGCTGCTATCGTTGCTGCCCGCATGGATTGTGGCGAAGATTCTAAAGAGCTTGACAGTTCCGTTTGGCGTGTGCGTGAGTTGGGCGAAGAGTTCGACTACAACGTTAATCTTGAGTACGTTTGTAAGGGTAAGCGTCTTTAGCTAGTCAAAGGGTAGGGCGTAAGCCCTACCCGCTCTTTGAAAGCGGAATAAATGAAAGCAATTGTTTTAGATTTGGACGGCACTCTTTGCGATTTTTACAACGTCAACGGATGGTTGCCTATGTTGCAAGCAGAAAACGCCGCACCTTACCTAATCGCTAAGCCTTTAGGGGACTACAAGAAGCTAAACGGTTTACTCGCCGCCTTGCAAGGCTACGGTTACGCGGTTGAGGTCGTTAGTTGGTTGGCAAAAGGCAAGACCACGAAACAGTTTGATAACGCGGTACGCAAGAATAAACGCGCATGGTTGCGCAAGTATTACCCTGCTATCGACTTGAATAACGTTCACGTGGTCAAACATGGTACTAACAAGTGGCGCGTATCAAATTACAAGGGCGGCATTTTGTTTGACGATGAAAGCGGCAACGTACACGCATGGCAACGCGATACGTCAAGCGGCAAGGCGGTACGTATTAAAAACGATACTACTTTGCTAGACGCGCTAGAGTCTCTTATTATCCAAGAGCTAGAATAGAGTTAGGGGAACGGCAACGTTCCCCTATGTTTCACGTGAAACAATAGGAGACAAATGAAACTGTACAAATTAGTTAAATGATTACCCGTTATAATGGGTTCTGTTGGCTTGATTGATTTATTTGCGGGTGCGTTTGATTTGAGTGTTGTATTTTTCTTCTTTATGTTTGTAACTTATGCGATATTTTAAAGGCACCTTTTTAGGTGCCTTTTTTTCCATTACGCCATAGTTGGCGGCGATTTTACCACAATACGCAACCAAAAGCAAGAGAAAAATTAGAAAAACTTTTTCTTTTTTCTCGCGTGCGGCACGTCCCGAAAGTGTTATTATTAAAAGCGTAGAGATTAGCCCCAACGTTTAAGGAGTTTCCAATGGCTAATTTTTGTGTCCTAGATTGTGAGACCGCGCCAACCGTCAACCACAAGGATAACAAAGCGCACCCCGAGACGTCTTTGGTTTATGACTTTGGCTATACTATCCGCGACAACGACAACCACGTTATTCGTGAGCGTTCATTTGTGGTCACTGATACGTTTTATCAAATTGACCTCATGAAAAGCGCCTACTACGCCGATAAAATCCCTGCCTATCTTGAGGGAATTAAGACGGGCGAATGGTCTGAAGCGTCTTTTAATGAGGTTTGGCGCACGTTCAAAGCCGATTGTAAAGAGGGCAACGTTAAAAGCGCATGGGCGTATAATTGTCGATTTGACGAGATAGCGCTAAACAACACGTTGCGCACGTATTCAAACGGTTTCGCTACATGGTTCATGCCCTTTAAGCTACGACTTAAAGACGTTTGGGACTACGCAAGTAACATTACTAGTTCTAAGCGCTATCTAAAGTATTGCGTAGCAACGGGCGCATTTACACCTAGCGGAAACCCGTCAACTAGCGCTGAAAGCGTGTACCGCTTTATCAACAATGAGCACGACTTTACCGAAGACCATACCGCACTTTCAGACGCGCGCATTGAGGCCGCTATTTTGCTTGCGGCGAAGGCAAAGCACAAAAAGACGCGCCACGGTTCACGTGGTCAAGGTTGGAGAGACGCGAGCGCGGTATTTAAAACACTTGACCTTTAAACGAATGGGGAACGGTTAAACCGTTCCCCTTTTTTACCATGAGCAAAAGCGATTCTAGCGCTCTAGGACGTGCGGCAAGCCCCTTTATTAAAATAAGGACTTTGACCTAATGGCACCTTAAAACGCGTCTCATGGCCGCTATTGCGATATTTTTTTATTTAGGTACCGCATTATCCAGCAAAAAGTTAGCTATGGTAAACCGTTAATCATTGTTAGGTACCTAACTAATTAAAATAGTTTACCTGGGTAAACTATCCAAGGCGCAAAAATTATGACACACCCGAGCTGTTTTGTCAAGCATTATTTTCAGATTTTTTTAAAAACATATTTCCTTCACAAATCCCGATTGAAACGCTTCAATAATTAAAACGCTTCAAAGTTAGCCTAGGGTAACGCTGATTGAAGCGCTTCAAGTTTTGAAACGCTTTAAACGCACTCGTTTAAACAACCATAGTCCCAAAATTATACACCCGCCTAATTAGGTTTGTCAAGAAAAATCTTTTGACAATTTCAGAAAAACACAAACATAACACAACCCGAAACTCAAATTTTTTTATGCAAGTTTTGCCGCAAATGGCTTGATTCTATTCATTTTGCTTTATCCGGCTACAGTGCCGATATTTTGAGAATCTGAAAAAACTAGGCCATCTACCTGGGGTTTCCATGATTCCTACACAATTTTTAAAATAGTTCTTGCCAAAAAGTCTATGCAATAGTAAAGTAATAGTTGTCCAAAGGGGACAGAGAAAAAAGAGCCGACCGGCGGCTCGCTCGCGTCTCGGGGACGAAAGGGGTTAGCTCATGGCTACCACTCGCACTAAGTTCCAGTTCACCGACTACCAGATGTTCGCGGCCCTCGTGAACGTGGTGGGCGAAGTCTCGCCCGAGGTTATCAAGTCCGCGCTCGGGGATAACTATGACCCCGAGAAGCACACGCCCGAGAACCTTGCCCGCAAGGTTTCGCATAAGTTCCACGTGCTCAAGGAGAACGCGGCCAAGCCCAAGGCTCCGTCTAAGACGGCTGAGCTTAACAAGGCGCTTGCCGAGCAGGTTGCAGCCGAGTTCGCCGATGGCGAACCGTTCACGCTCAACGACGTGATGATTAAGCACCCCAACGAGGTTAGGACGTTCTCCAAGGCGGGCGTTGTGGTCAACGTTCTGCTTGCAGAAAAGCGCGTGCGCAAGGCGGCACCCATCGACAACAAGACCGCCTATGTTATTGTAGCCTAGGCGGGCTAGGGTGGGCGGGGCAAACCCCCGCCCTCCTTACCCTTGCACCTATAGAATAGCATAGGACGGCCACATTTGGAAGCCTACAGACGTAACGCGCTAATTACGGCATTTGGCGAACTACCCGACAAAGAGCTACAGCGCCTAGGGCGAGGGCTTGAAGCCCATCACGCCAACTGTATGAAAAGCGGTCAAGTTGTATTAGTCCCGGTCGAGATTCACGAACTAATACACACGCTAACGCGCTTAGGGGGCAACGCCTACGCGAGCGGCGAAACCGATAACGCGCAAGTACTCATAGAGTGCGCACAAATGCTACTAGCGCAATTTACAATAAAATAACACAATTAAATAAAAGCGCTCTACTTTAAAAGTAGGGCGCTTTACTTTGCGTTTAATTCCTACTGAAAAGGTAGGAAAAAGATCACCCTGCCTAGCACAAACGTGCGAAAAAGTCAAGATATTTTAAAAAAATTCACAGAAATTCCATAGTTGGGTCGATTTTACACGATTAGGTACCTTATTGTCAAGATTTTTCAAGCAAAAACACAACTTTTTCACAACTTTTTGACCTCCTGAAACGCGTTTTAGGGCGCTCGCGCCAATACCCTTGCGGTTCCTAGGCACTTTTGGCTATCGCCCGCCCTAGGGCCATTACAGGGCCGCACACGCAAAAAAAATTAACTTAGGTACCGAGCGACCCGAGCAAGTGTTACCCTAGGTTAACTCCAAATCATTGTGAGGTACTTAACTATTATTTGTGAAGATTCCGTGTTAGTTTTGTGAAGGGTCTTGACAAATCAGAAATTGTATGGTATACTATAATAGAGGAATACTATACAATAATATCATATTTGGTACTGCCGCCGCCGTTGCGCCTATATGGCGAAAATGTGTAGAAATGGGGCCTACCAGCCCAGCGCCCGCAAAATCCTAAAACGAAAGTCAATCATAAAATTAAATAAAAAATCCCTCCCCACCTATATGGTGAGGAGGGACAGAACTGGCATAGGCGTAAGCCAAGAGAGCGTTCTAAAATGAATTTTAATCGTTTTTGCGTACCCCTGTGTGACTTCTAGAGCCAATAGAAAATGAGAATCAATCGCCAAAGGCGCGCTTGCGCGTTATAAAATAGGTTCACATAAACCAAGAGACAGAAGAAAAAGAGGTGTGCGGAACATGCCTTTTGTAAGTGAAAACCAATGCGGAAATGTGACTAAATTAGTTACATTTAAAAGTGTTTTTTTTAATATATGTTTTTATTAAAGTGTAAATTACACTTTCTTGCCCAAAAATTTTGGCCGCACTTGAAAATCAATCCTATTTTGCCTTGGGCTTGCGCTTGCATACCATAAACATCTCATACGTCTTGGAATTGAGAATGAATCGAATTTTACCGTCATCGCCGACCTCGATGCCATGCGGGGAATCCTCCCAGTCACCGATAGTCATGGTAAGCTTTCCAAGTGCATCCGCAATGGAATTCATAATCAATCGCTTTTCAGACATTTTATTCTCCTTCTTGTCTGTATCGGGCCTGTAAGCTGCGTCATACTCGATGCCATGCTCTAGCAGATAGAGGTTGGCCGCACTTGCCTTGAGTATTGCCTGCTGTCTCTTAGACTCGATATACTTGTCAGGAATCTCTATGGTATGCTCGTTACCCTTCATATCATAGTAGGTGTGCCGCATATGCTTACTTCCTTCTATCTCTTGGAATAGGCCGGGAGTCTCGTCAAATTGACTCCACGGCCCTTCTAATTAAAAACTCTAATAAGTAGACCCTACCTATTAAATATTTCGCTACAGGGCCTTGTACGTGAAGGTCTTGCTGTCCACTGCCACCTTCTCGGCACGACCATCCTCAACGAGGAAACGCATGTTGGCTGCGACCTTGCGGGAGCTGACATCATCGCCCATGTGCATGGCTACGGCCTTAGAGGTGGCTCCCGCCTGCTCGTCAAAAGACTTGAGAGCTGCGTAAATCTCGTCAAGGAAAGCCTGCTTCTCTGCGGACTTCTCAGCATCCTTGGCACGCTTGCGCTCGATAGCCGCAAGCTGCTTGTCGCAGAATTCTACAACGTCTGCGTTGTCGGACATGGCGGACTTGATGGTGTTGTAAATCTCGAACTGGGTCATGTTAATCTTCTTTCTCTTGGAACCCACGGGAAGTTTCTTATCCCCTCCCTTTCTTTAATTGTATTATACTATAAGTTTTCACTGGCCGCAAGAACTTTTTCAAGATGAATTTAGTTTTGAAAATGAAAAGCGAAATGGAAATCAAAATTGAATTTGAAAATCGTTTTTATAAACCAATGGCGCGTTAGAATCGAAAATTAAAAAGGGTGCGGTTAATTTTTTTTCTTGACATTGGCTTGCTGAACTGGTAAAATGCGCATTTCAATGAATTAGGCCATGTAATCATTTTTCACACTATATGGGCTTTTGCCATAACTTTTATACCAAATAGCCAATTACTTACGCACCATTTTTTATGCTATATGAATTAACTTCCTGAACCTACAGTCCTGTTCACCAGTCACCTTGGTTACCTTATACCTATATTCTATAACGCCCATATCGGACAACGCTTCAATTGCTTTACCGACATGTTTGCTTTTGGCACCGTGGTCACTCACGCCAAGAGTCTTGCAGATAACCTTATTGGTTATCTCAGGGTCTTTAAAAGAACTATTTATAGCTTTACAGGCACCATATACTCTCAATACCATAACAAGCTCTTTGCGGAGACGAGCGGAGTGAGTCATACTATCATATATTTTATCATACACCTTTTTATCTACTTTTGCAAATCTCCACCCTTCATCGAACTTATGCCGCCAATACGTCTTATCTTCCTTCATATCATATTCTAATATATCGAATTTGCCCATGTCAATATCACTTATTTCGCCAGAATTATTCGCATGATTTAAGATAGTATCTTCCAATTTGCGAACACTGCGGCGAATGTTTCTGTCACTCATACCGACTTCTTGTGCCACATCCCACGGTATTATCTTTCCATCTACATAACTAACTGGTTTACCTTTTACTTCCATAACTGAACAATTGCGCTGAAACCAGAAATCTATAGCATATTCTGAATCACTCCAAGGTCTATCGAAAAATATTAATCTTTGCGGCATATAGCATCACTCTAAATTTCCATGACAATTTTCCATATGCTCTTGGAATTTTTCAAAACAAGTGTACGAACACGCGCAAGCGTGTTCAATAACAATTATATAACAACTATATAAACAATTATAAAACAACTCTATAACAACTAATATAGGAATACACGTTTTGTCCGGTTCCGACTCACGTTTTGTCCGCTTATAACTCACATTTTGTCCGGTTCCGATACACATTTTGTCCGTTTTCAATACACGTTTTGTCCGTTGGACTTGTTTCACTTGCACACAACGTATTGCCAATAAACTAACCATACAAATCACTTAACGCTTATTGAGCGCCAAACCCGTCAACTCAAATAACTTACAACGGGGATGCTTTTCATCTTTATAAGGCTCATACTCAATTAAACCTTTGTCCGCAAGCCATTCAACATACTCTTGGGCAAGTTCCCGATTCTTTTTATTATATGGCATATAACACATATCGCAAACATTCTTCATAGAGAAGATATAATTACGATGCTTAACGTCATGCTGATAATTATACATCTTGGCTAAGCAACAATAAGCAGTAGTAACCTGAGTGGCATAATCAATCGTCCATCCAAATGGAAAATCATTAAAAAGTGAATCAGTCTGTTTTTCACCCAGAAGAACAAAATAATTATTATTAACACTATAATTATAATTATAGTTATATAGCCCGTTCTCTTCATCAAACGGAATAATCATTTCATTTTTAATAGCATTTCTTATTAGTTCCTTAAATTCTTCCAAATCATTTCCACCACCACAAATGAAATAAATATCATCAAGGGTGAAACCATCACGACCATTCTTATCGGCCCAATCTGAGCAAGACTGAGCTGCAAGCGAAATAAAAGGATTATATTCCTTATCCAACAACTTTTTACCTAAATCAACTCTATACATTTCAAACTAACCTTTCTAAATAGAGTATTACAATACCCCTATAGTATAACATACTTCATCTATTTTGTAAAGCAAAAGAAAAGACCCACGGCCATAGGCCGCAGGTCTTTTTACTACACACTATTTAATTTTGCTATCTTTCTTTTGGATACATATTATAACCTATCAGACACTCCATCAATCCAGTCAATACTCTCAAGAATAGTCTTACCACCTTCTTCAGCGATTATACAACCAAAAGCAAAATCAGCATTATAATTATCAGTCACACCCCAACAATTGTAACACTCGCCCTCTTCGTCTGCACCAGTAGCCAAAGCATCATCAATCAGGTCATACATAGTAGGCAGCTCAGTATCATTGCATGTATCCTTATTGGCAGCAAGAATCTCAACTTGCTTTGCAGCACACTGATAAATATAATCATTCGCAGATAGCACGAAGTCCAAAGTCCAATAGACATTTTCCTTTGCATACTTTTCATTGCTCAACAGCATATAAACTCCTAGTCCCAATCGTTGACAGTCCAATAGACGCTCAAATGACCACCAGCAGCATCATACTTGTCAGCATCATGCCAGTAATAATCACAGACACACAGGCCAAGGTCCTCAAGGGTATTCTTAGCATCGAGCATTTCCTTTTCAGTACCATAGCAAGAAACCCAATAGGCACAGCCAGAATAATAATCCTTACGCTCTTCGAGAAGCATGTCGGCGGCAATATTCACCAAAGGAGTAACTTCCTTCCAGAGCTTGCGGCCATTGACAACCTCATATGCCGCATCCAGAAGACCGTCAACCTGCGCAAGAATCGTCTCAACCTTGGTCATATACTTTCTCCTTCTCTTGGAAGACTTTATCTTGTCCTCTCCCTTTCTCTATATATATTATATAATATTATAGAGCAGCCCGCAAGAACTTTTTATAGGTCAATTTCCTCAAGAAACAGATGAATACAATACTTGCCGCCAACTTTGGCATAGCTAAGACAATCCCAATGTGCCTTATAGCCAAAAGATACGATAATATAATTGATGGCCGCAATCACATAGTCCATATCACTCATACAGTCAGCAGGAACATAGAAAAAATTAGGACAGTCTACATTTTCACGCATACGACAAATAACATCAGCAGTCTTTGTAAGAATATTTTTATCCTTAATACGGTTAAGAATAACATTAAGACGAAGGTTATCATACTTGTTGGTCATTTGAAATCCTTTCCTTGCCTTTCTTTAATAATATTATATAACATTATTAGACAGACTGCAAGAAAATCTTATGCGGCTAATGGCCTTATTCTTTCTTCTCTTGGATTACCTCACGCACAAGAAACACAATCTCTTTAGCCGCATATAGAATCATAAGAATACCTGCGACAAAGCCAATAACACACAGGATAATGAAGATAAGTAGGCTCATAGGAGAACTACCAATCAATGTCATCAGTGTCATTATCATGTCCCCAGCAGGAGAGTATAAAAGACAGGACAGCGCATACTCCAACGATTGTACAAACAAGACAGACAACTCCTAACACTTCATTAATCATAATCTTCATCGTCCCATACGTCAATTACGTTACCGAGCCAATCATAGAAAGTCTCACCACTGCCGCTTTCAATCTTATTGACGTAATCAGCAATACTATCTGTATCATCGGTAGTATTAAGAGCGTCTAAAATATCCTTATAGATATAATCCATATAACCTCCAATAGAAAAAGGGGAGAATGGAATCAACCAATTCTCCCCATGCGGCAAATTCTAATCGTCATACTGCGCATTGCAAGCGTCATAACCCGTGTCATAACCATCCTCATAACCATCCTCATAACCATCTGCATAACCAGCATCGTAGCCAGTCTGATAATCGAGGGTGGCGTTATCGCGGTTATCGTCATTACAATAAGTCTTCAAGACCTTATTATATGCGCCAGTGGTCTGAAAACAATGCTTGGCTACGCAAGCGTTGAAGCCTGCGGCCTCACTCCACACATCCGTATGTGCGCACTTAGAGCGTGTCACATCGCCATCTGCCCACCATACGATAGTCCAAGGCTTATCATACTTGACGCGCTTAATCATATTAACAGAATCTTGATTAAATTTGCGGCTAATCTCTTCCTCATGCTTTTGCTTTTTCTTAGTTAGCTTCTCATAGCCCTCGATAAGTGCAGGATAGAGGAATTCAAGCAAATCATCATCAAGTTCCATATCCATAATATTGCCTGCATAATCAGTCGCATAATTAAACTTGGCAAGGAACTTGGCATTTAAAGACGCAAGCTGATGTGCGGCCTTTGCGCACTCAGCTGTCTTAACATCTGAATTAGTCACAATATTGCTCCTATAAAACGTAACATTAGGGTTCTCCACCTTCTCAACACCAATCACACTAATTCTCCTTGCCAAAGTACTTCTGGACCTGCTCGAAATACTTATAGAGGTCATCGTTCAGTTGTCCAAGCATAGCGGTACGAATCCAAACATCGAGCTTGGTAATTCCATCCTGTCAGTGACCAGCAAATTCATACCAAGGAACCTCCATGCCATAATCGTCTTCAAGAAGTTTACGAATCTCTTCGTCAACGAACATATTCGCAATTTTCTCACTGTCAGGTTCATATGTCACGAGAAAACAATCAGGATGCCCCGCAAATGAAGCATCGCCGCACACTTCATCAGAAGTAAACATATCATCGCAGACTTCTTCCCAATCGGTATCGGCGTTATATGTGCCGTTCTCGAAGTTGGCAACGATAAAGTTCTTGGCATCATCCTCGACCATGTTCTTGAAAGAAAAATAAATCCAACCCATTCTAATTCCTCTCTTGGATAACTAATATACCAGATTAAAGGTTCTCAATGCTGCCAACATACCCCTCATAGACAAGATGATGCTCACGAAGGTTCTTAGCGGCAACCTCGGCCATGATGCGGTTAAGCTGCTCAAGGCTCTTGAACATGCACTCAGTATACTCGATGCCGCAGAAACGACCATCGCTCTCATAAAACTTGTTGAAGATGATGTTAGCCTTCATGTACTTAGCCATATTGGAAAACCTTTCTTTTCCTCTTGTCTTTCTTTAATTATATTATATAATAATGAAAGATGAACCGCAAGTATTTTTTTCTACTCTATTGGTCTGTTACAACTTCCTACCACAGATGGGGCAAAAGTAACATCGCAAGAATCAGTTGCGGAGCTATATGTTAGTCCTTTATCGATTTTAAGCTCAAAGGGGTCATTATAACCTTTATTGTGCTGTCTAACTTTAACTTCATATGGTGAAATCATAAATTACTCCTTAATAAAACAAAAGTTCCCAAGTGTTGACCAGAAATGCTTCATTCGTATCGACCGCATATAGAAGAACATGACCATCGCCATAAATCTCTTCAACCTGGCAGATAATGAACTTGCGAGTATAGGGGTTAAGATATTGTACGTAATCATTGCGCTTCATATACTTTCCTTTCCCTCTTGGTATATTTATATTATATACTATTATTTCACCATTTGCAAGAAAAATTTTAAGCGTGCGATTTAAAAAGCAGTCATATGATATAGCTGGTCAACTAAAAGATAAAAATAATGTCCAAGTATATCATTATCACACTCACAACGACTTGGCGACAAAGTAATACTTGGATATACAACATCATTCGTGTTTACTTTATAAGTATTAAATACAACAACAAGGCTGCCTTCCATTGGCTTTGTAGTCAAAAAAATACTACAATATCCCAATGGTTCTTTGTCATATTTAGAAATAATTTCAAAAGAGCAGGACGTATCAAAATTATCAGCTTTATCTTTATAAAACTTAATAACGCCAACTTCCCAACACGCGCTGTTTGTATTAAAACAATAGACTTTTAAGGCATTGTAGATTTTCTCTAGAATATTTAAAGCATTTGAATCATTAATAACTCTCCTAATAACAACGCATTAAAGTATCAACTTCATCTACAAAACTATAAACGTATTGACCAATAGAATCCCAGTCCTTGCCGCCATGATACGGAATAACGAACTTTGCAGTTGAATTACCCATATGACGATTATACTCCCAAATCGAAAATTCTAGCTTGTGTTGCGTTTCCAAATTATGGTCAGTAATTATTAAATCATCAACGGATACGCAACCTTTAAGTGATTCATCATCAAGCCAAACCATACTGAAAAACATTTTGCTTGGATTAAGTTTATTTACAGAAATACGTACGGGCTTCCAATCAAAATGACAAAGAGGACGCTCGTGATATGCTTGCTCCACATGAGCGGTATATTCTTTCAGGCTCTTAACAATTTCATCAGTCAGGTAATAACTCATTTTATCTCCTTAGCGGTCACGAAACAGCGTCAGCATATCAACTTCATCAACGAATTTATAGATATACTCGCCAATAGTATTACAAGTATTACAAGTATTACAAGTATTACAAGTATTACAAGTATTACAATCATATGGCACATTAAACGTAACCTGCGAACCATTCGCAAAGGTCATAAAGAAATATAGCCAAGCTATTTCTTCAATGCCGTTACGAAAATGGCTAAAGCCCCAAACAGTAATTCGTCCTTGAAATTCACAAGTCTCTATATCTACCATATTAAAAGTTAGACTACTACCGGGAGTACAAGATTTATCTACAACAACGTTCTCAGGTTTCCAAGTATAAAAAGAACACTTGCCCCTAACAGCATACTCGTCTTCAACCATTTGCGTATAGTCTTTTAAGCTCTCAACGGCTTCATTAGCTAACCAAGTGTTCATTCTCAACCTCGTCGAAATCACTCATACTTAACATGCAATCAAGAACATGCGCCGCATCTGCATTACATTGTTGACGTTAGCGAAAGCCCGGTTGATAATCTGCTTAAACTTCTTGCTGCTCTGGGTTATGTTTTATCCCTTCCTTGTCTTTCTTTATATATATTATATAATAATATAAGACTGGCCGCAAGTATAAAATTATCGGTAAAGCATCTTAACTGCCATGTCGATAATGTCATTCATATAGATGCTGCCGACCTCACATTTATAATCCTCTACATTCAACTCTAATGCATTACAGCCATCATAGAACGAGAAAAGTACGCGACCCACGAAATAGTCACAGCTATATATATACTCTTCAAAACAACTTATGGCGCAAGAGCAAAGAAGTTGATTGTCTACCCTTTGCCGCACATCGAATGATACTACATTATCATGCTCTTTAGGCTTACATACTTTCCAACTATACATATCGCCATTACTGCACTTGCCGTGAATAGTGTCAAACAAAACTTTGGCGCTTTTCATTTTCTTTCCTCTCTTGGAAAACAAAAACAGGGGCTTGTGCCCCTGTTTACAATTAATATAGAGACAACTTATTCTCTGGTACGTAAACGGTAGAGCCATTCAGATACTTGATAAGGACGGTTCCGTTGCTATTGAAGTGCAGAATCTTAACGACACTTACAATACCAGCAGGACCAGTATAGGTAACATAATCTCCGACAGACAGTTTAAGCATCTTCGTCCTCTTCCTCTTCGTTATCCTCAATCCACTCATGGTCTACAGTCATATATCCGGCTTCTGCCAAATCATCATACATGTCAAACCAGAGGTAATCATTCAACTCAGTATTAGTGCGAATAGTTCCATCACCATACAGGTCGGCTTCTTCAATCATATTAGAAATATAATCGTAAGCGTCAGGATGTTCAACCAAATCATCAAGACGTGTTTTGCCGCCAGACCAAGCAGGGAACCGATAAAGGGGGAGTGTCGCAAACGTAACGCATATCTTTCTTCTTTCTCTTGGCTTTCTTTAATAATATTATATAATATCAAAGAACGTAGGTCAACTAGAAAATAGTAAGGATTTTTGATTCCTTTACCATATCACAGAAGAGCATGACTGCGAAGTTCTGTACTGGACTTTCGCCCATTACGCCCTTCTCGCCTAGGTATGTACGACTAATCTTGCTATATGTAACATCATTTCCATTTTGATATTCACAATAAATATCGAAATAGACAGGTACTTGCTTGCGGCCTACCACTGTGAACTTGATACAACGATAATAGAAAGTGCTGCGCGTCTCGCCGTTATACTCACCAATCAGCCAACCCTCATTATATGCGATGGCATCTAAAGCCGACAAAATGTTAGAGATAAGGTTGCAATTCATTAAATCTCCTTAGAGCTTGCGACCACAGAAAGGACAATATTGAATCTCATGCGACCAACCGAGCTTATCATTGCCTTTATCATAATACTCGCCCATGAGGTAATAGGCTTTCTCTGTATCTGAATAATGAATATACATACCAACATCAGAATCGGCATTATCGTAGTCGGTGCAGTCAATGCTCTCGCCCCAACGGGTGTTCATCTTGAAATTACAATACTTGCACATATAATCTCCTTAGAGATAGTAAACATCTTCACGCTTGGCAGTATGGAACACACCGTCTTCATCAACAATAACAAGGCTATCGCAGAATAGAAGAACATCAATGACTACGCCATATACATTGCCGTACAGAGCCTTATAAAGAACCATGGAGCCAATCATGTAATTTCCTTTCCCTCTTGGTCTATATATATTATATAATAATATATAGCGAAACGCAAGAATTTTTTAATGCGGCATCAGAAGATGTACAAAAGCGCCATAAGGCGAGATAATCCAAGGGATAATAATGGCAAATTCTGCAACCGCAATACCCGCGGAAACTGCACTTAGGCCATCGCAGACGTATCTTGTAGTTTCGAGAACTTCATATTTATTCATTATATCACTTTCTTGATACTTTGTTAGCGATAATTTCTCCCAGCCAGAATATTCCTTACTTTTAGCCATACAAAATCGAGCTACAACCGAAAGAGCAATAGCAAGAACGGCAAAGATGATAACTTTACTAGCTTGTGTCGCAATCACATATGAAGCTTATGCGGGAATCACGTCTTTCGTGACAGCACTTACAACAATTCCAAGTTGATTTGCAATTTCTTTAATAACTTCTGCGTTCATTATTCAGATTCCTTCATCATCACACGGCCTAAATCGGTGATAACACGACCACGTGGCTGTTTTTGAATATAACGCTTGGATAACAGATAAGGCTCAATCTTCGTCTGTACAGTATCTTTATCCATACCAAGAGTAAGACAAATTGTATCCACACCTACAGCACGCGTATTGCTGTTAAGGAAATTCATATAATCCATATCATCTTGATTAAGACCAAACTTATTAATTCCCATCACATATAGGGCTTCATCAACAATTTCAGGATTGATTACACCATCATTCATAACCAATGCAAAATCATATACACGGGCTACATAAGAGTTGGCATTGCGTGGAATACCGCGAGTAGTTGCCGCAATCTTATAGACACTCTCTTCATCAATCTTAATTTTCTTCTCTTGACAAATCTTCTCTACGATAGATGCCATATCAGCTTTAGAATATGCGGCTAATTTAATTTGAATAGGAAAACGGTTCAAAAGCGCATCGTTAAGACCACCATAAAGATTAGTTGCGGCAATAAGAGTAAAATGCGGTAAGCTCACCCTTGTTGCTACTCCGTCGACTGTTACGTCTGCTTGGAATTGCTCCATAGCAAAATAAAGAGACTCTTGAAGTTTCTTCGTCAAAGACTGTATTTCGTCGATAAAGAGTACGTCATTCTCTTTAAGATTAAGAAGAATCTCGTCAATTACCTTCTTATCATTAATCGCAGGGCCAGAGAAAGCCTTAAACCCATAGCCAAGCTCATGTGCGATTACATTAGCTGTCGCTGTTTTTCCGCATCCAGACTGGCCTGTAATAATCGTATGCGGGAAAGATTCCTCTTTAATCTGTGCTGCTTTAATATAGATTTGCAGCATTTTCTGGACTTTTGGTTGTCCTTTCAAATCTTCAATCTTGCACGGGCGAAAACCAAACTCAGAAGCCATATAAAATCCTTTCTGCTTCATTTCTTAAATATATTATATCATTTTATATGGCTTACTATAAGAAAAAAATAGGGCTATTTCTAGCCCTACCATTAGTACTTAGGAATTCGTCCATTAAACTTACGTTCGCCGCATTTGGTGAATTTATCGCAATCTAAGTAAGAACATACAACGTTATCTTCTTCATCGAAGATACCGTTATCGCTATGGAATACATATACATCGTGCGGCCTCTCATACTCCTCCCAAGCGTCCATATTGTAGGCAATATCATGTGCGAGGAAAAGTGCAATATCTGCATCACTATCTAGAATAGGAATTACCTTCATTCCACGATAGGAATCAACACCATCTTCAAACCAGTCCATCATAACAAAAAACATATTTACCACTCCACTACTAGAACAAAATAACCATTATCAGGGGTAATATAGCAATTATAGCCAAGAGAATGATAATAGATGATGATATTGCGGCGATATTCTACATTTTTCGCACATTCATCATCGCTCTTGAAAAGCTCTATTTTGCAACGGAACTGCATACGCTCTGCCGCAGCAATAATCTCTTCATTAATTTTATCTTCTAACTCTTGGGGAATATCGCACTTATTCTTATAGATTGTATCATACACCATCGTGCGAGCATCGTTAGCAATCATAAAACACCTTTCTTAAATCATTGAGCGACAAGTTACAACAGGCCGACCTTGCCAGTCGCGCATACAATCTCTATTAAACCAAGTATCACAAGGGCGATACTTAGGCTCAAACCAAGGACAATTAGGACAAGACGCACGCAATGGTGCGATGCTGCCAGTCTGCCGCATCCATGCACGGCATACATCGCCATGGACACATGCGGCCATTATTCATGCTCCTTGCGATAACGCTCGGCATCTGCCGAAGTCGCTAGAAAATACTCATGCTCATGGCCCGGCCAATTGTATTCAACGAATACTCCCATTGTACGCAAAATCGACTGTGCGCCACGTAGTTGCGTCTCATAACGCTCACGGTTTTCAGAGAAAGCCTTTAATTCACGTTCAGACTTACTCTTTACAGAATTGCTAATAATACTGCGCTCAATGTCTTTCGTGGTATTGAACCAGCTTAGAACGCTCTCCTGCTGGTCTTTTGTAAGATAATTATAATGTTCTGGATAATCAAATGTACACATATTTACTCTTTCATCACTGTAATTGTAGACTCGCTACCGAATCTATGTCCTATAATTGCATTATACCCAAGTTTCTGCAAGATTATACATATATCTTCACATTCCTTTTGCGGCATTTCATATACGCAATACTCAAAGCCAATAGATGAATTGGGTGTTTCTTGCTTTTGGATAATATCTAAAATGCGTTTGAGGTCATATATAGTATCTTTTTCCATAATTATAGACTCGACTTCTAGCTATTATCCTTCTTTCTCAGTTTGCAGATGCGTTCCTTGATTGAACTAAATATTGCAGCATCGCAGGTGCGGCCTACTTCATTTGGAGCGAGAATACAATCACAACATTCCCCAGATTTGCTGAGGTAATAACATGAGTTATTACTGGAAAAACACTTATCTAAATCTTCTTCCAACTTTTCCCAACTGTCATGCGGAGTTAGGTAAAGGCTGTCTGCCGGGAGCATTCCGTCTTTCTCGCCACTAATATCCGGGCTGAACACTTTCCACTGAGCCCAAAGACCGAGAACATCGCATCTGTACGTAAAGCTGGTGATGCGCACATTTTTGCCGTTGGCGTCATACATTACCTCGGTATCCAGTGGAATCTCGCGGCCCTCGGCATCTTTTGGTAGTATAATTTGAGTTGCTATTTAATCTCCTTCTACACAATCATATACTCGTCTACAAGACCTTTAGCTTTTGCGCGAGCAGGCATATAGCGTCTAGCCCACATGTGCTTGATAACATCCTCGGGTACACGTTCAACACCTCCGCGCTTAGCATTTTGCGGCAAAGCAATGTCAAGGCCACGATTGAAGTATACAAGAATAATCTTATCGGCGTTCTTGCCGCAATTCTCAACAGTCTTGCGAAGCGACTCCCAAGAGATATGAGTAGCATCTGCAATAACGTTAATGTCATTCACACACAAATCCCAGTTAATTTGGTTATAGAAGTCGCGAGTAACATCCTTCTCATATTTGAAGTAATCCATAGAAGGATTGAAATTAGGGTCGTTCTTCATATAGGCGAAACGGATGTTATCGCGGGAAATCACCTTAGCGTTGAAGTCGACATTATGTTCACGCGCCCAAGTTGTCTTCCCCACTCCGGCACAGCCTGCTAGAATATAAAGGTTAGCCATATTTATCTCCTTCTTTTGGCTTAATGTCTAATCGTAAAGTCGATGTGCTTTTCTTGCTTTATCATATTCCTGCTTTGGATTATATTCATCTTGACATTCATGCGTTAAATGCCAAGATTTACATACCTTACATTTATACGGGCGAAGAACTTTAGAACTATTAATAAATATAGTCTTTGCCGCGCACAATGCATCATATCGACAGGAATACTTTCTCTTTGATTTACAAATATCTATGTTTTTATACCTTACATGAACAAAGCGACTACAAAGAAAACTTTTATCATACAATTTTGTAGTATCTTCAATCATTGGACGAGTATCATTATAATACCCACAATCTACATTGCTACCATGCTCTTTAATTCTATTTTGACATATAGTGCAAATGAAAGTAGACGTCTTGTATTCTTTCTCTTGACCTTTCTTTAAATATATTATATCATTTTGAATTGCCGTCTGTCAATAAAAAAATAGGGTAACTTCTATAAAAGAAGTTACCCTACGTAATGTATGGCAGAAGCAGGAGTTGACGCTACCCATCCCTCGCGGGACACATCGCTTTCGAGGCGAGTCCGAACACTGGTCCGGTTCTGCTTCCTTATGGCGGCTAACCGAAGTGCTGCCCTCCATTCCCTCTTGGGAACGCACCGCTTTCTAGGCAGGCCTAGTCGCTGGACTAGTTGATTAGCCAAAAGCAGGAGGTGTATTCACGGCACCTCCAGAGGGTCTGTTTTTTCGGTGTTTCAGCTCACCAATTACTCCGTGAAAGCACTCGCTTATCTCCTAGCAAGAAGGCTCGCTATCCTCTCGAATAGCTATGCGGCGTTGCCTATTCTACCGCAAAAGCGACATCCAACAGGACAACCGCTCATAACACTACAACAAATTACAGTTCTATCATAGTAACTATTATATTTATATAGAACTGCTTCAGCGACCATATCTTTTTTTTGTAAAGACATACTTCCATACATCGCCAGAATTTCCTTCAAAAGTCTTAAAATTCATAACCGCTACTTTCATTTAGCAATCTTCGTCAAAATAATAGTCTTTAAGCATAGCAAGAACGCCGTAAAGTAACTCATTCTCGCCAAGAGTGTCTAGAGCAACATCAACCAAGTCGGCATCGTACAAGTCATAAAGTAGGTCAAGGTATGCGTCACGGTCAGATTCACTAATCTCCATTGTATTCCTCTTCGTCATACTCTCCATAATTGCACATCCAATCATTGACACATACCTTGTCAGGTTCGTCATCAATTAGATGCTCGCGGCAAATTCCTAGATACCAAAGGTCTGTAGACTCATAATATTTGCAATTACCGCATATATTAGTCGCTTCAACCATTATTTCTTCTTTCTCTTGGTTTCTTTAACTATATTAAAGCATATCTTTTAACCAAAAGTCAAGAAAAATTAGGCATAAAATTCATTGAAATTATTAAGCCAGTCCAAGAGAGCTAAAGATGTAAGTGGAGCAATGTCCCATAACTGCTCAGCACAATAAGTGCTAGTATGAGAAGGATTCTTTTCCATAGCGTTTACAACAAGGTCATAGAAAACAGCACGGTCAACCTTTTTAAGTTCATCAACAATCTTCTCAATGTCTTTCTGTTGACTAAGATATACAATGAAATCCAAAATCATAGCAGTCATTTTATTAAGGTGCATACTACACATTTCACTCATATTTTGACTCCAATTTAGGATGAATTGCCCATTCGCCACACCTGTCTCCGCTTTGCGGCGAAGGATGAACAGTGCGGACATTATAATCATAGTCGAGAACTACTTGGGGAGGAAAACGATAACAACTTTTTTGCACATAATAACGGCAATTTGAACAGATTTTCATTGGCCCATATTTAGACATGCTTACTCTCCAAGCTCAATTTTCTTCTGCTGGACATCGAGCCAAATGTCATGGATGTTAACAGGAGTAAGATTATTAGTGTCAACGCCCACATGATACGTCCAATCAACAAGGCCCTTGGGAGCCGCATCATGAACATGACCGTACAGAATGACATTGGCGCTGTCTCCACGCATTTCCTCGGGACGCTCGTGAATCATAATGAAACTGACATCATTGTAATCAAGACAAGATACCTTGTTTTCGATAATCCAGCCGAGCTTTTCCATTTCAGCAATGCGCTTCTTGGTATCATGATTGCCGGGGATCACATGAACTTTTCCATTGAGACGAGAACCATATTTAGCTACAGTCTCAAGCGGCCCCATGAAGCAGTCACCAAGATGATAGACAGTATCATCAGGAGATACAACGGAATTCCAGTTTTTAACAATAGCTTCATTCATTTCTTCGACCGTATCAAACGGACGCGACTCTGGACAATACTTTATAATATTCTCATGACTAAAGTTAGTCAATGCGAATCTGAGATAACCCAGATTGACATTAGCATCACCTCCAATGAATTATACATATGACCAAATATAGCCATATGCGGTATTTATCAATCCTCTACATACAGCAGAAATATTCATGCTTCTATCGCCGCCACCAACACTATCTGCGGCCTCTTTTAAAGAAGCAAACTTTTGTAAAATCTCGCCATTAGATTTATCAATTTTATATACTTCTCTGCTGCTTATTTTAGAATTTACTACTTCCGCAGGAAGTATTGTAACATCATTTTGCCTGCAAGCCCTTTGGACAATAGTGCTTGCACATTTATACTTTCTACTTACTTCGTTTACATTCTGTATCTCTAGATATGCTTTTGCCAATTCTGAATAATCATACATGGGCTTTTTATGAACGTCTATATTGTTTTCATGTAAAACTTTAGACACTGTAAAATATGATACATCAACTTCTTTGCTAATATCTTTTACTGAATTATTTGTATTTATATACAAGTCCAATATTTGCTGTTTCTTCTCTTCGTCTAAAGGTGGCTTTCTAAAGGCACTGCCACCAATTGTCATGTTATATCCTTGATAATACGAATCATAAAAACTTATCCAATATATTTCTCTATCATTTAATTCTTCTGCTAAGCAGTCTTCAATTTCTTCAATAGAGAAATTATCTATACCATATTTCCTCATGGCTCTATGAAGAGCGTATTGACACCCTTTTATGGCATCTCTTTTGTGCTCGTTAAATCTTTTTTCTATTGTACCAGTTGTTTGACCAATATAAACATTTCCGTTTATATTATTCGTAATTTTATAAATATATCCTAATATTAACAACCACTATTACTATATCTCGATTTCTTAAATATATTATAACATAATATATATCCAATAGTCAACAAAAAAAAATAGGGACTCTTTTCGAGTCCCTAGATAAAATCAAATAGTGCGGAAAAGGCTTATTCAGGGGTAATAATTTCTGTAATGCTTGAAATGAAGTAACTGAATAATAATCACGCACATTTGCGTCTATATAGCTCGCACACTATATAGGCGAGAAAGGGTTTGACAAATAACGGCAAGGAAAAAGCGTAAAGAGGGTGGGTGCTACTTTCTAATGAAAGCTGTTCTTATTTAAACATATGACGAAGGAACTCTTTACTAATCACTTGCCGCACAAGAGAAAGCGATACGGAAATAGGCGTTTCAGTTTGAGTAATCAGCTCAGAATGGAGATTTGAAGTATCTGAAACATTATCACGTATCGCCATGTTTAATAAAATAAATGCGGAAAAGATAAAATCAGTTTAAACGTGCAACCGACACAGAGCTGGAGTCGAACCAGCGAGTACATTTTTCCAGAATGAAGTAACTGATTTATCATCACGCATTATAATAAATAAATGCGGAAAAGTTAGATTCAGTGTATAATATTAACATACCAAAATTAATGTGAAGTAACTGAATCTTAATCACGCATTTAATAAACATTGGTGCCGCATCTAGGTACCGCCCCTAGCCAGTCATAGACAGAAGATTTACAGTCTTCCCCTCGTCTTTAAAGGATTACTGCGGCAATTATAATTGTCCCCACTCTTCATCAGAATAGGACTTTATATCTTTCTTTTTATATGGTAAATTATATTTTTTACACCATTTACGTATTGCGTTATCACTAACGCCATGTTTCTTTATATAGGACTTAACAATGTCATTGGTTCCTCCACCATTTTTAGAGTAACCAATCTTTTCTCTTAATTCTGCTAATGAACGACTATTATTAGCTAATTCCTGTATTTGTTCAGGTGTAAAATCGTCAATTAATGCCATTTATCTACCCCTTCTATATTATATTATGTACATATAATATAAAAATTGAACTGACAAAATAATTGACTTTTGCCTAAAATTTTAGTATGCCTTGTCTTGGGTTCGGGAGTCGGACCCGAATGCCTTATGGCGCTATTTTTTGAGAATAGTGTGTATACCAGTTCCACCAACCCAAGGTAAGGCATACTAATATGTCTTTAATTGGTCTGTTCCTGAATCCCAAGCTGGCCAAAAAATTCGTTTGGAATAAACTTATCATCGAAAGGACGATAATCTTTCCAGATAATTATTGGATACCAGCTCTTCGACCACTCGGTAAACTCTTCAAATTCATCATTATATCCAAAAGCAACTGCAAAACCGAACCAACTGGGATTGACATGCGGGAAAGTCTTCTTGATAACTCCCTCTTTGTCAACAAAATCACCGATACGACCGCAAATAGTGCAAACGTTCCTATAAGCGTAAGTCCATTTACCAGCGTATTTATCATAATAGTTGATAATGATACTCTTACCATAATCATGCTTATGATTAGCCTTTTTCACAGTCTTTTTCTGCTTACGAGCGGGAGCATTAGCCGCATCGTCAGGGATATAAGCGTATTTAGTTGCCAATACTTCATCCTTATAAAGATACGACATTTACAAAGCTCCTTTTCTGCTTTTGGATAAATTGAGTAGCTATCTACTCTGCTGGAATGGTAGGACTCGAACCTACAACAGCCGCGTGCTCTACCATTGAGCTACACTCCAGCAGGGTAGATAAGCCACGTTTTGTTCTATTGGAGTGACAGGACTCGAACCCGCGACGCGTTGAATTAACAACATTCTACCAACTGAATTACACTACAATAGAATGAATTACTTAGACAGAAGAATGTTATGAAGGTAGTTGTCTGCATCTTCAAACGTGTCGAAATCTTTAATTATCTCAAAACGAACAGTAGAACAATCAGCGTTGACACGAATTGAATAGATACCGCAAGTCTTTTCACGACAGATAACGAACTGCTTCATAACAAACCTCTTTCTCTCTTTGTCTATATATATTATATAATATTATAAACCAAAAGTCAAGAAAAATATGCGGAAAAATTAGGGTCAGACTAATAAATGCAGCGTACCGCATTTAAACATACCATAAAATCTTCACGAAGTAGCTGAACCATCATCACGCATAATAAATAAACTTAACTAGGAAAGAATGACACCCTGCTTTGCCTTGTTAATCTTGCGGCGAAGTTTGCGCATAATACCTACATTTTCTGAGTTCTTGCCCTTACGATTGATAAGCATCTGATAACGCTGCTCCATAATCTCAATTGACTGTGCCATACTTTCTTACCTTTCTCTTGGTTTTACTACACTAGAAGAAAACAAATGGTCAAACCTAACAGCGTACTGAGCATTACACTTCTGGGTGTTGGCAATTAAGCCGCAGGGTCACTGGTTTGTTGACGGTACTGTTGACTATCCTTTTTCCCTTTTCTTCTAGATATATTATATCAAATTATTCAACGTTTTGTCAATAATTTTTATAAACAAGGTGGCGAGAGAGAAGAATCGAACTTCTAACTGCGACATATGAAACCGCTGTGATACCTTTTCACCACTCCGCATACATCAGTAGTTTTCACATCTGCCGAGGTTTGAAAACTACCAAAATATACCAGATTCCTCTTCCCCTAGGCGTTTCTTTTCAAGTATACGCTGGCCCGCATTGTCTACGGCTACAGAGACGGCATATATAAAATCTTGCAAGCAAGATAATATAATCACGTGGACGGTTTCAAACTGGGAAAACCGCCAACCCTTTAATCTATAATCCCTGCAAAAGATTATAGAAGTCGGAAGACATTTATCTTGCAGCGATAACCTCTCCCCAAGCTATAACATAATCGCTAGGTGCTATTCTCCCAATTAAACTAACCGCCGCTAACTCGACTTGTCCGGGAGTTGAACCCGAATCTTCACCATCACGATTTGTTAACTATATTATATAAAATTACTTAGTATTTGTCAAGTAATTTTTTTAATTATTTTGGCTGGCTCTGAGAGATTCGCACTCCCGTGACCACATTCAGAGTGTGGCATCCTAAGCTACTAGATGAAGAGCCAATGGTCTGCTCAGCTTGACTTGAACAAGCAACCCCAAGTTCCCAAAACTTGAGCTCTACCAATTGCGCTATGAGCAGAAAGTGGACAAATTTATATAGCGACTGCCCGAATCGCTGGATTGACTTGGGGTAGTACAGACGAGTTCAAAGCTCGGTCTACTACCACTTGGAGAGTGTCTAAGATTAGCACTCTGAGCAGGATGTCAGATTCGAACTGACGCGTTCATAAAGAAACGTGCTTACAAAACACGGGCCATCAACCACTAGGCGAATCCTGCTCAGAATGTTAAAAGAAAATGAGCCTGCAATACTCTAGAAATCTTGCAGGCTCCAACACCACTATTACAATATAAAAGTTGCGCAACAAAAATTATAACTTTTTGTCCAGAACTTTTATTTTGTAACTAAAAATATTATATCATATTGATATAAAGTCTGTCAAGAACTTTTTTTTAGTTGTCAAACCAATAGACAACAAGAATATCCTGCGGAGTTAGATAATATGCTCCTTCAATGCTACAATAACGCTTAATATCTTCGATAAAATCACCGACGCTATCTTTAAGCTCATTGTTAGAGGAATGACTTCCAAGTATATCATCAATCGCATACTTAGTAGAACTAATCATATTGTAATGATTGATAATATCAGAGAGCATGACCGCATTATATCCATATGCGCCACCATCTTCCCAGTCTTCCCATTCTTTGAGAATCTTTTGCGGCACAAGGTCATCATATGCGAAATACTTGCCAATAGGACAAGCAGATTCATCTACATATACGCGGCCATTGCCATCCATGAGCCAAGAAAACAGCTCATAATTGCGGCCATTGTATGGCTCGGCATAACTATACACAACATTATCATCGTCGTTATCGTAATACTGAGAAAACAACTCTACCGGATAATACTTCTCGCATCCATTCTTTCGTGCATACTCGCTAGTCTTGCGAGCAAGATAAATATGAATGTCCTGTCCCATAAAAAGCTCCTTACAGCGTATCCCTGTCATACACCTGACAGGAAAAGGTTTAAGTCCATAAGATTGGCGTAAATATCACTAAGTCGATTCGCAATATCCGCACGAGTGTTATTCTTGCACGAACGACCATTAAGATTCTTAATCTCGTTTTCCAAGTCACTCAACTCAGAGTTGATAGCGTGCTGTGTCTCGTATAAATCATCGCCAATTAGACCTTCAACGCCATGCGCATAATCTGCCTCATGATAGGAAAGTATCGTATTCTCAAGTTCATCATAATTGAAGCCGTTCTCTTTCAAGCAAACGTCCAAGTCGCGCTTCGAGTCAATATTGTAATATTTATCTTTGACAAACAAATCCATGATACCTTCCTCTCTTTCTTTAACTATATTATATAACTTCTTAAATCTCTTGGCAAGAACTTTTTTAACCAAATAGCTTTAGAAGACGAGCGAAATCTTGGTCAAGAAGAGACTCATAGGAAGGGCGGCTTGTGCGGACAGTCTTTGCATCCTTGGTATCCTTTTCAATTTCCTCAATCTGCTTCTTGATTTCCTCAGCCTGAGACTTAAGGTCAGCTAGCTTAGCTGCACGCTCTTCGCGCTCCTTCTTAATCTTTTTAGCCTGTTCCTTATTCTTCTTCTGCTTGCGGTCATCGGATACAGTCCAAAGCTCGCGCGTAAGAGTACTAGTTAGCTCATCAATAACCTTCATAGCATCTTTGCCACTGGCTTTGTGATCTAGGTCAAGACCGTCAGAATCGGTTACGTGTACACCTAGGTCTACAACACCATCCTCATTTGTAGTCATAGCTAGATTAAAGTTTAAACCATAAGATTCTGCCATTTACCATTCTCCTTTTAATTCTTTTGTTACTTTAACTTCGTTAATATTATAACAAATATTTTTCTAGAAGTCAACTATTTTCTTAAAAATATTTTAGTACCACCCATGAGATTGCCAATGTGCGGCCGCATTTTCCCAGCTACCATATCTATTTGACACATATTGTTCAGCAACCCTGTCTTGATTTTCCTGCGACAAGTCTCCATTCAAATAGGAAATATCAAGCTGATATGCGCCATAATAGCGTCCATTTGTGGCACTATAGCTGCCGCCACTTTCTTTAGAAACGATAAAGTCACGTGCAGAGCCATTCCATGAGTAAGCGCCATATGAATAGCTTGGTGTGCTATATGATTGGCTTTGATAACTCGCATATGCAGCAGCTTCTTGAGCCGCACGTTCTTCTGCTTCTTTCTTCTCTTGGAGCGCTTTCTGTTTTTTATCTGCGCCGTACTGTTTCCAGCCATCAAGTCGAGCTTTATATTGCTTCAACTCTGTGATGGTGTCGCAAACAGATTGCTTCTCCATAATATCTTGAATTTCAAGAATGTCATCCTGTTCAAGATAATCTCCGTAATTTTGAATGATAAAGATAACATCTTCATGCTGAGAGTCTTTCATGTTACATTTATCCACCAGCCATGTCTGAGCGTTGTCATACCCATCTTCCTTATATGGAATCATAGCATCAAGTGTAGTTGTGCGGACAACCGCATTTGTAATTTCGTCATTAACGACGATTGCGTTTGCCTTATTCACACAAAAAGCATTTGTCACGCCAGCAAGTGCCACTACGGAAAAGCACATAGCCAATGCTTTCGTTTTGTTTTTACTGAATTTCATTCGGATAATTCCTCTTTCTATTCCTATACGACAAGACGATTGCTTAAAAATATATGAAAATTATGGACAAAAGATTATAACCATTTGCCCAACAAGTTAATTTATAAAGCGAATCTGTTTCTTCTTTAAGATTTCTCCAAGAGACAGAAAATTTTCACACTTGCGGCAATGATTAGATAAGCGTTTGCAGCAACGGCGCTCACAATCAATCTTGCTTGCGGTCAAACTAGGGTGAATTGCATCACAATGGAAGTCCATATCTACATCTTCATTGATTTCACTCATTTGACCATGCCAATACTTGTTAACGAACCATGCACGATATAAGACGTCAAACTTCGCCCAATCATACGGCAGGCCGCATTCAAATTCAAAGACATCAAAATACGGATTGATAGTATCCATATCTTTTGGCATAAAGATTGGAGCCTTTGGATTGATACCACGGTCAAGTGTCATTGACGGCACCTGATTTAAAATTAGCCGCATTTGAACATTATTCTCTTGACAAATATCATGAACATTCTTTAGATTATAACATAAATCATCGGCAATATATACATCAGATACACCTAGATTGATAAAAGACTCAAGACAGGAATAGGTTGGAACCTTCATATCTTGATTAAAGAAAAACTTATATGAATTTTCTTTAAGTTCTACGGCCTTTGTAATGTCTGTTGGTGCTACGCGAATATAAATCTTATCTGACACCTTGTTAATTGATTTGACAGTAGACATATGGATACCTTCTGGGAATTCAAGATTGATACGAGTATCATCATACTCCTGCACAAAGTCAATAAGGTCTTCAATTGAATTGCGAGATTTGTAAAAGAGAATATTAAACTCTTTAGCTTCATCGTTCAATTCGCCATTCAATTGAAATGGAATTGCTAATTTAATCATATATCATCCTTTCATAATAACCTATGTTATATTATATAACAAAAAAGGGCAATTGTCAAGAGACAATCGCCCTAAAATCATTAAAGATATGCGGCCAAACGATTCCACGACCATTGTGGCAAGTCAGAAGTCTCGACCTCATAATTATCCAAGAGGTCATAAACAATATCGGCAGAAGCGTGCCCATCATATTCAGTTTCAATTGTCTGAATTACATAATTTACCTTCTGCTCCATCTCTTCCTCGGCAGCAAGAAGCATCATGGGATTGCCCACAGAATTGTCCATGTACAGCATTGTTAATCCTCCATCAAAATGTCGGCAATCTTATACATATCTGCGGAAACTCGCTCTACACGCACGCCATAGATATTATGAATCATATCAATTGCACCATCAAGATAATACCCAGAAATCTCGTCATGATGCTCAAGATAATAATTTGCAAGGTGCAGAATAGCAGTGTTATAAGAAGCCATCATATCTTTTCCTCTCTCTTGGCTATACCATAATTATAGCATATGATATAGCCAATCGTCAATATTAATTTTCAAACCAGTTACGCAACTCGATTACCGAGGGGCAAGTTCCACGACCTTGCTCGCGGCACTCTTCAACGAACTCATGGATTGCATCCATGAGACGAGGCTCAAATGCCAGCTTGGTCTTGATGTTCTTGATAGCATCAATGTCACGTCCAGTCCAAACCTGCTGTAAAACTCCACGAGCCTGCTTCCAGTTCTTGTACCAAGGAGTCTTATATTTCACCATGAAACCGTTCGCATCCTCGAAGACAAAGCCCTCGATGTATGCACGTGCGGCCCACTTGTCAATAAAGGCTTCAAACTCCTGCCAGTTAGCAATGACTTTGCTAAGAACCTTGCAATAGAACCCGAAATGCCCAGCTACGTCAAGAAGAGTGTTATACTCTGCATGACTATAATCGAAATCATTGTACACCAAGTCCAGAAGGACAAGGTGAGGGTGGCTATACTCAACGATGTGCGGGTCATGGATAGGGTCAATGCACTCGAAGACAGCAGTGCAGTCATTCTTGTGCAGATATTCTGCGAATTCCTCCTGCTGTGCAGTAGTCAACGTCTTGTCAAGAACGTCACGAATATATCCTGCGAAATCTCCCTCATTCGTGCTCTTGGATGCGATGAACAGCTTACCGTCCTCGGTCGGGTCGGCAGAAATCATCGCAAGGAATCCGTTAGACTTGACATATGCGCACACAGGGAACACAAGATTCTCGCGCAGGCTAGCCATTTCAGTCTCAGGACGCTCTCCAATATTGAAGAACTTGTTGTACGAACGTGCAACAACCTTATTATCATCTTTTACAAAAAGTCCGCGTGCTTTAACATTAATATCATCCCATGCTTGGTTGAAAAAGCACTTGTTTGAGAAATTAAAAGAAGAGATTCCATTGGCAAGATGCTTCTCGCGCACAAGCGAGCTATTACGCAGTATATCGACTTCGTTCATTTATCTTCATCTCTCTTGGTTTAATAATATTATATCATATATATAACTGTGCGGCAAATATTTTTTTTACAAAAAAGGGAGAGGAACTAGTCCTCTCCCTTAGTAGCACTCTCTTCAAATTCCATGCGCTCTAACTTTTCCTTACGTTTTGCCTTATAAGTATCGTCTTTGCGCTGACGAATTAGCTTTGCTTTGTGGGAAAACTTTTCAAAAGTATCATCATCGCTATACTCAAGTTCGTCCCAGTCACGAATTTTCACAATAAATCCTTTCAAAGAAAAATGCTGTCTAATATATAAAATCTCATTAAGAGATATTATATGTGGACTCCCCGGCGAGACTCCAACTCGCATGATTAGGTTTAGAAGACCTGGCTTTATGCACTTAAGTTACGGGGAGATATTTAATAAGTGATGATATAGACCTTACGGCTAGTGTCGTGATAAATTTGTGCTACCTCTGGCAGATTATGATTTTCAAACACTGCATCCGCTACAGTCTTTTTCGCTTCATCATCACCATATGCGGCAATAAAATGAGGGATAATTGTTTCATAGGTATCCTTCACAGGATAGCGCTTACCGTTTACAAAATCTACAATAGTAGTATATTGCTCACACCACACAAAAGTAAAGTTTGGATTGAGCCTTGAAATAAAAGCGTTCATTTCCTTATCAGGAATAATAATACAATTCATTACTTAAATCGCTTTCCATAGTAATATGCGTACACAGAAAAAAGAAAAATAAAAACAATTCCTATAGTTACAATCAACATGTTATCACCTTAGTAAAGTTCTTGAAAAGCCAAACCATTATCATCTGTATAATAGATATGGCGAATTCCCTTATCTCGCAAAGCGTTAAGACATGCGGCACAAGGAAAACTCCTACCCATAAGAAGTGGCTTGCCGGGTGAAATACGATAAATATAAATATTTGCCTTGCTATAATTGATATTTATATCAATGCACTTTGGAATGTTTAGCAAGCAATCCATTTCAGCGTGCAAATAATCGTGAATAGGCTTTCCATTATACCTAAAAGTTCTATATTTGCGATTATACTTCTTTTGCAAAGGATTGGTCTTGCGACTATTATGACCAGTAGCAAGAACACGTCCCTTGTATGAGATTACTGCCCCGAGTTTAAAAGGTTCATATGTAGATTCCAGTGCCGCCTTTCGCGCCAAATCAAACATCTTCATATCATGCTTACTAAACTCAGCCATTTATTAAATCCTTTCACATCTTATATTATATATAATATCATAAGATGTATCCAGCGTCAAGAACTTTATTTCACCAAAGTAAAATTAGGATGATAACCAATTGACTTGCCGCATAGTGTAAGCAAGTTTACACAATTTGAGATAATACGCTCATACTCTTTAGTGCTATTGGCGTTCTCCAATAGAGAGATAGAAGCGGCCATAGAAGTTTTCGCAAACTCTACAGGGCTTAACTCAATATAGATTTTTGCTTCTAGTGATAAATCATTCCAGTTCATATAACAGCATTCCCATCTTTAATCTAATACTAGTTCCGTATTCTTCTTATATCGTTCATAATCCTCTTGCGGAACATCGATTACAGTAAAGATACCTGTCTTAATATACACGCTACCCATATTACCGTCACGCTTAATGCGACTAAGCATGTCTTTCCATCCGTCCTCAATCACTTCAACGCGTTGTTTGTCTGGCGCTACGACATATGCGGCAGAATATTTGCGACCTTTTTCTTTGCTTACTTCACCGCTAAGATAAAGATACTGTGGAGTTTTACTAATATCTTCCTCATATGAACGATATATAGAAACCATGTTATCCATGAGGTTTCCTAAAACATAGATTTGAAGGATAGGCCGCACATGCTTGTAATCACAGATAACATTTGAAAGCCAGTCGTTCAAAGACATGTCCTCACACTTAAACTCTGCACCAAAATCGTCCATCAACATAACTTCAAAGTCAAGTTCTTCTTCATCATCTTCGATGTTAAAGTCAATCGCTTTGGAGATATAATATTTAATTTCATCATATGAAATAAGATTATCAAATTGTCCATATAGAGTATATGGAATATCATTTACAATAGCTTGAATTTTGCAATAACGCATATTAACCTTTCATCCTATAACGTCGAGAATATTCCATCATGCAACAGGCTGCGCTTTGCGCAACATTCAATGAACGGCAAGAACCATATTGACGAATATAAATCATTTCATCGCATTTGTCAATGATTTCTTTTGGCAAACCGTCACACTCATTGCCATATACAAACGCAGACTTCATGGGAATGTCGGCATCATAAATATTATGCGGATTATACTCTGGAATATTATCCACAGCAAAGATAGTATATCCAAGAGGGTGAAGAATTTCTAAAACTTCATCAAAATTATCAGCATGATATACAGTTTCATATCTATGAGTGCTAATTGAGCCACGCCTATCCCATTTCTTACGGCCAATGATATAGATTTCTTTTCCAAGAAACGCATTATGTGCGCGGATGCCGCTGGCAATATTGATATTATATCCTACATTCATAAAGATAGAAACCATCGGGAGCCTATTCTTTTGCAGGTCAGCTTTAATCTCTTCGTCAGTCCACTTCTTATATGCGTCAATCACATTACGTCTTGCTGTCTCACAAAACTCTGTGCTGCAACCATACTGAGTAATCATAATATCCTTTACATAGTGATAAAGATAGTGAACATTAAATAGCCATAGTTTTTGTCAGTCTCAATATCAAACTTGATAACGTTGGCCTTTAAGATTTCGTCTTCCGGGTCAATTAATCATTCATTTAGCGGGACTGATTCTGTGCGCATATTAGGCATATCATACATAGCAAACTCTACATACGCATTTTCCTTTAAATCATCTTTCATTGCAGCCAATAGACAATAAACATTCATAGTTACCACTCAATCATTGAAAGCTGGTCAGTAAGGCGCTTGGACAGTTCATCATCTTCAATATAGAAAATATCTTCCTTATCATTTACAAGATAATTAGAGATAATCTGCCCAAAACGCTGGTCAGGATACTGTTCCCATAGGTCTTGAAACTTCACAAGAATATCATAGATTCTATTTACATCACGCATAATTGTTCCTTTCAAATATAAAATCAAGAGACTCCTACTGGTAATGCTCCAGTTTAAACGCCTTTGCAGGGCACTGCATAACTTTTCTGCCAAGGAGTCTCTTGACTTTATACTTGTATTATATTATATATAAAGCCAAAGGTCAATTAAAACATTTCAAGAAATGCCTTATAGATTTCAAAACGAAACTTTTCAAAACGTGCGGCAAGTGCAACATATGAATAGCCGCATATAAAAAGTACGTATAGTACAAACAAACAATCTGCCATTGCTACTCCCTAGAATTAAACATAAGACATGCTACAGTGTAGCCGAAAAAGAAACCAATAGCAAAACAAATCATTACTTAATCTTGACCTTCCAAATATCATTGGATACGTATGGCATGTTGTCAATGTTTTTCTGCTGCAAACTTGCTTTGGAGCAAATTTTTCTAGTTTCTAGAGCTATATGCTTCATATAACATTTCCCAGCAATTGCTGCAATCACAAGAACAGTGATGCAAATAATTGTAATAGCATCAATCCCCATTACTCTTCCTTCCCTTGGATTTTATTTAAGTCTATTATATAACAAAAAAGTCCCAAAGTCAATAGAAACTTTGGGACTAATTTATATTATTTTGTATTGACTACTGGTGTTGACCCTTGCGGCACAACGACAGTATTACCATTCTTTGACATTTCCTTTAGAGCATCAATATACTCTTGGGTTAGAACATTATCAGTTAGAGATTCGTTGAGTACACGGTTTGCTTCTGCTTCTTTAGTAGCTTCAATAACCTTAGTCTCACCCTTAATCTTTGCAGTTTCCTGCTGGTTCTGAGCCTTAGCTTTCTCTACTTCTGCGGCCTGAGAATCAGCATAAGCATCGGTAATGGACTTAGCATAAGAAATATCCTGAACGCTTACTTGCTCAACAGTAAGACCAATCTTAGACCACTTCTTTTCAAGAGCCTTTTGGACAGCCTTGGTGTACTGAGCACGGTCAGTTAGCATTGTAATGGTATCGAATTGACCGGAAACTTCACGTGCAACAGAGCGTAGGTCATTGGCTGCATAATTCTTAGTGAAATTTTCTTGTGTGCCGTATTCAGTATAAAGATACTCAGCTGTTTTCGGGTCAAGGCTGTAGTTAATCTGAATATCAACATTAGCAGAAGAACCTGACTTATCATTTACAGTTACGCAAGGACCATCAGCGGAGCCACCATCATAGGAGTATTCTGTGTCTTTACCGTAAAAGTTGATTAGGTTATTGCGCGTATCAAACGTAATTATATTGTTCCAAGGCGCAGTGAAATGAAAGCCTGCGTCTGTAGTAGACCCAGCTAGATTGCCGCCAAGAGAACGAAGAACAACTACTTCACCAACGTCTTGAGAATAGATGCTGCTAAGGCCAATAACAACTAGACCAAGCACGATAACTATGCCTCGCCTTCCTAGCGGAATACGCTCTTCGTGTTCGTCTTCTTTGAAGAAGGATAGACATGTAGCAATTCCAGTAATCGTAATAATAATACCGATAGTAAAAAAAAGAATTTTAAACATTATAACCTTTTATCGTAGTTTGCTTCAATATTCAATTGTAAACTAAATTGCTTTTAGTTGGTCAATGATTGGCAAAATTTGCATATTATTTGTGCCGATAGCGTAATTCTGTTGTTCTGAAACAAAGATAATTCTATCAAATGGTTCCCTGTCTTGCGGCGAAACTTTGCATCTATACATTTCTGCAATTTCTTTTTCGCTTAGACGATGATATTTATCACGATTCTTGTTGCGCGCAACTGCTACATTCTGTGGAGTTTCAACCCAAACGCAAATCACTTCACAACCATTGTAATTGACATTGTTGAAAAACTTATCACGCTCGGCACGATTGATATTGCGGTCATTCGCCACAACATAGCGATGTGATTTCAAAGCAATATTTACTGCATCATAGAAACGTTTGTCAACGGTATTAGCATCTTCTGAATTATACATACGGCAATTGTCTCGCTTGATTGTCATACAATCTTCGTGCGAATCTTGAATTGTCTTTGCAAATACAGATTTACCACTTTGAGGTACACCGCACATTAAAATCAATGTATGCTTCATTTTAACCTACCAATAAATAGTATACTTACTAATCGTAATATCAACGCGGTCAACGCCACGGAAATAAGTTACTTGATAATGGTTATTGCGTGCCACCTGATAACCAAGAGACTCTTCAATGGATGCAAATACTTCCTTCTGTGGATTGGTGAAGTCTTTCTCTGCGGCAGGAACGATGCTACCGTTCTGAACGATTTCTTCATAGAAGTCTGATATATGCGGATAAAAGTCTAAGTTGTTCTTGCCGTCATTGGCAGCTTTTTCAATACCTTCCATTACGATATCAAAGTAATCGTACTCTTGGACTTTCTTTAACCGCTCTTCCCTTTTCTTCTTTAGAGCGACATAACGCATGTCACGTGCTTTTTCTGCTGTAATTGGTTTCATGTAATATCCTTTCTTTTATGCGTTAGCTATATTATAAACCATAATCATATTGTATGTCAATACTTTTTTAAAAAGAATTTTAGTTAAAATTTTTTCTTGACAAAAGATTTGAAAATCATTATACTTTTTAACTGGGTTGTTAAGGGGTTTACCTCTTAAATATATATAAAATAAATTATATTAGTTTATATAAAATAGTTTATATATGTATATTAATTTTTATATATAAGAGATATTATATAATTGTTTTATATAAAAGATTTTATTATAAAGAAATTCCTGTGCTATGCACAGTAATTTCTATTAAAAGAAGATAATAAAAGAATAAAGAAAAATAAACTACTTTACTACGTAAAGTAGTCAAAAGAAACAAGAAAAAGAGAAGAAAAAAGTTCTTGCGTGCGGCCAAAAATTTGTGTATAATGTAGTTACGAAAACAAGAGAAAGGATTTTATAATGTCTCACTTCAATAAGTATGTGCATCTTGAGCGCTCGACTCGTGCAGAAGTTCAGAACTTTGTCGGTCGTGACACAATTTTGCAGCCGAAGCTGGATGGTACGAATAGTTCTGTCTGGGTAGATGATAATGGAAACATTACTTGCGGTAGCCGCACTCGTGAGATTTCTATCGAAAAGGATAATGCTGGTTTCGCTGATTACATTACCAACACCGATGATGCTGAGGTAAAAGCATTAAAGAATTGGTTGCTTGACCATCCTAATTATATCATTTATGGTGAGTGGCTTGGCGGTGTTGATGGCCGCAAGTTCACTGGTACTATCAAGACTTATCTTGAGGGCGGATTCTTCATCTTTGATATTCTCAATACTGAGGATAGTGAGTATATTGATTATGATGTATGGTATCCAATAGTCAGCAAGTTCTATCATCGTTGCGTTCCTGTCATTTGCCGCATCAGCAACATGACTTGGGATGATGTGAATAAGCATGTTGACGAGTGTATTTACAATCTTCCAAAGGGGACTATCGGTGAGGGCATCGTAATCAAAGCTTATCCTTGTGTGCGCGACCCGTGGGGCAATATCCAAATTGCAAAGATTGTACGTGACGAGTGGTATAATGACAAGACTAAGAAGAAGACTGTCTATACTGACACTGATTCCTTGGAGAAGGAGTTCGTAGAGAAGTATTGCACTGATGCTTTTGTCGAGAAGGAAATCAACAAGGTCCTTATTGCTCTCGATATGGATAAAATTGATTGCAAGAATGGTAAGTTCTTCGGCAGGGCTATCAACAAAGTTCTTGACGAGCTTATTGAAGAGAATTTCTGGGACTTCTTCAAGAAGAAGAAGGCTGCTTCTGTAAAGTTGGCCGCAATCAGGGGACTTGCTCAGGCACGAGTGCGCGAGTACATTTTTAACAACTAAATAAAATTTTAAGTGGGTTGTCAAATTTTTCTTGACGGCTCACTTTTTATATGTTATAATTATACCAAAAGCAAAGACTTCTTTAAGGAGATTTAATGACACTCGAAGATGCAATTGTCCAAGGCCGACCTGAATATAAGACTTTTGATTTATTTGGTTTGGTAAAGCAGGGAGGATATACACATTTTGTATGGCTTGGCAATGTTGACAAAGTGTATGACTGCTATCAAGACCAAGAGGTAGAGGCAATTAACAATTTTACTAAGGAAATTCGTTTAAAGCATATCATAGAAGAATGGGAGTATTAAATATGTGGATGATTTATGGAAAGCGCACCAAGGAACCTTATATTGATAAGCAATTCCGTATGCTTACGGCAAAAGGTATGCGTACAACCGATTCAAGTAAAGCAATGATGTTTGTAGAGAAAAAGGATGCAGAAGCATTCCTTGAGAAAGTCAAAGCTGGCAAGACCTATTTTGACCCTATCTTTGAAATTCGCAAGGCTCGCTAATGTATACTTATATTGGTGAGGACTGGGTATATAAAAATCTTGTGCCGCCAATGGATGTTGAACTAAAGCATGGACAGCAGTATGATATTCATATTGAATCTGACGCACAGACAGTATATATAAACGGTGTTCCCATGAGTACAGAACCAACAGAGGTGAGAGTTGTTCTGCCGCCAGAATATCAAGCATGGATTCCATACAATCCAGCTAGATTTATAAAAGATTGGCAGGCAAATGGATGATTACACTATTGTTAGCTTGCATTGCCATGAGTGCGACAATGATTCATGTCCTTTGTGCCGCATAGGTGAATATGTTCCAGAAGAATCTAGGCAAGGATGTACTAGAAAATTAGATGATGATGCATATGCGGAGTATGAACATATAAATAATGAGATTCTACCCTTTCTTTCTCTTGGCATGTACAAAAATGAGACTGGAAGGGTAGATGAATTTCTAAAGTATGTCTATAAAAGATGTCCTATCGGCACAGTTTTAGACGAAAAAGGTAAAGCCATCGGCACTAAAAAGAAAATAATTGACAAATGCAACTCTGAAATGATATAATATAGTGGAACGAAGAAAGGAAACTATATGAATAAATCAGAGATGCTTAATTTTCTTGATAATAGGTTTCGTAATTGTAATCCTGAATTTTTAAAATTGTCTCAGGTATATTTTGAAGATACCGTTGAAGATACTTTTTATAATTTTATTAAGCAAATTGGCAATACTATTGGTGCTGATTGGGTTAATGGTGGTTGTTCCAAATCTGTATTTCATTTTAAAGAGTTTGATAACTATGTGTTTAAGATTCCTTATATTGGATTTTTTCATATTGAGGATGAAGATAATCAATATTTTAAAGACTGTGCTGAGCAAGAGTGTGTGCCTACGTATTTCTGCTTTGATGATGTAGTCCTTTATAAAAATGCAAATAATGATGGTGCATATCCAGTAGATGCAAATGACTATTGTGCGGTTGAAGAATATATTTATCGTATTGCCCGCAAGTATAATGTTAATCAGATGTTTACTAAGACTGCTTTTTTAGGTTTTATATGCGGCGTTCCGGTGTATGTTTCTTCTTGCGCTGGGAAAACATATAGTCGTAAAAAGAGCAATTGCCGCAAGACGGATAAAATTGCAAAGGCAATGATTGACAAAAGTCGCAAAGAGCACAAAGATAGCTATAGTGAATTTTATACTACAGAGTGTGGCGTTTTCATTGAAACGTATGGTCGCAAGGCAACTCAACGTTTTATTGATTTTCTTTATAAAGAAAAGATTTCAGACTTGCATACTGGCAACTATGGTTATGATGCTCTTGGCAATTTGAAAATCATTGACTATTCTGGTTTCCATGACCTAGATATTTTCTAAAATTTTACTTGACAAGTCATATAAACAGATGTTATAATATAGGAAAGTTTTCCTTCCAAGAGAAAGTGATAAAATATGTCTAAGTTTAATGAAAAGATTAAGCCCGAGCGTTCTATGTCATACGAGGGTGGCGAGAATTACAAGAAGGATGTACTTGAGGATTGGATGAACTTCCTTTTCTCTAGCAAGATGGACGATGGTTTCTACGAGAATGCTGCCACGCAGCAGACTCGTTTCATCGAGCTTACCAATCTTGTAATTGATAAGTATGGTGCGGAGTTCGCTGGCAAGTGTGCTATGTTTGCGCGAAACCAGCTTGGTATGCGTAGCGTATCCCAGCTTGTTGCTGCTATGCTGAATGGTCAGAGCTTTGAGCGCAAGCGCGATTTCTACAAGGCTTTCTGCCATCGTCCTGATGACATTTCTGAGGTCTTTGCTGCCATTGATATGCTTGGCAACAAGCGCTCTCATGCCATGATTCGTGGCTTCGCAGATTATATGTCTAACATTTCTGAGTATCGTCTAATGAAATATCAGATGAAGGATAAGCGCTACAATATGTACGACCTTATCAATATCATCCATCCGAAGGGTTATGCCATTGATGGTTATATGAATGGTAGGCTCGAAGCTGCTGATACTTGGGAAGTCAATATTTCAACTGGCAAGGATAATTGGAAGAATATGGTTGAGGGTAATCGTCTCGGTTATCTTGCTCTTATTCGTAATCTGAATAACATTCTTTCAGAGGATGTTGACGATGAATGGATTAAGCGTAATCTTGTAGATCAGCTTATCAACGAGGTTTCTATCAAGAAGTCTCTTGTATTTCCTTATCAGATTTATACTGCTTATCGCAATCTAAATGTTCAGAACTTTGCAGTTATCACAGCACTGGATACTGCTTTCCGTATTGCTTGCGGCAATATGCCCAAGCTAGAAGGTAATTCCGTTATCATGCTTGACGTTTCCGGTTCGATGGAAGACCGCTACGGTAACAAGTCCAATCTTACTATCAAGGAAGTTGGCGCTTGCTATGCTGCGGCTCTTTACCTTAATGGTAATTGCGACTTTGTAAAGTTCGGCAATCGTGCTAAGTCTGCAACTTTCAAGAAGGCTTGCGGCCCATTCCAAGTCATTCGTGAAATGTGTGAGAACGATAATTGCGGTTATGGAACTGACATTGCTCCTGCTTTCGGTCTTATCAGTGACAAGAAGTACGACCGTATCTTCGTTGTCTCTGATATGCAGGTGATGGCAAGACAGTATACTTATTGGGGAGATAGTACTGACGGTATGTGCAACTATAATAATTATTGTGCTGCACATGGCCGCACAATTCTTTATAGTTTCGACCTCGGCAACTATGCTGACCAAATTGCTAATCCAGGCAATCATGACGTCCACCTCATGACAGCTCTGAACGATAACGTCTTCAAGATGCTTAAATACGTAGAGAATGGCGGCAAGCTGTACGACTACATCAATGATAACTACCTCTTCTAATTTTCTTTCTTTTGGTAAAGGCACCCATGAGGGTGCCTTTTTTGTATTGACAATGGTAAATAAATCTGTTATAATACATATATAGAGAAAGGAAATAGAAATAGCAGAAAATGTAAATAAGATTCAGAATAGGGCTGAAGAGCATCTTGGTGCTATTATTGCTACAGGTAAGTATTGGCAGTATCCATATCTTGTATGCGCAGCCAATGGTTCTATGAATTATAATCTATGGGACGAAGAATCTGATGTTGATACCAAGTTGCTTATGATTCCAACAGCATATGATTTGTTCTTGGATAAGAAGCATCTTAATAAAGTCGAGATTATGGACAATGACGAGCATTGTACTGTAAAAGATTTTCGAGATTATTTTAAAATTCTCCATAAGGCTAACATTAATTTCTTGGAGATTCTTTGTACTGAATATTATGTTGTGAATCCTCAGTATAAGATTTACTGGGAATATCTTCGTAAACATTGTGATGATATTGCCAATCTTAATCCGCAGAAATTAATTTTTTCTTCTCTTGGAATGGCTATGGAAAAGGCAAAGAAGATTTGTCATGATTCTCCTGCCAACCATGAGCTGATTGAGAAGTACGGATATGTGGCGAAGGAATTACAGCATATCATGCGACTGTATCTATTTGTTAAACGTTATCTCGTTGATGGTGCGCCATTCTCTCGTGCTATATGGGTTGATAGATATGACTCTTTTGGTAAAGAGAGTATGTACCGCGATGAAATGATGGATATTAAGCGTTACCGTACTGTCTTCGCACCAGAAGATGCAAAGCTAAAGGCGGAAAATTATGTAATGAAAATGGACGAGCTTATTGAGAATAATTCTAAGTTTATTCCCGAACCGTCTAAAGATGCGGCAGATGTACTTGAATCGACTCAATTCGCTATCATGAATTCTTATATGTCAACAGTCTATAATAAATTATAAGGAGAAAGAAATGGCACATCGTCGAGTAATTGATTGTTCTTGGGATGAAAATACTAAACTGGCATCGGTAACACTATCTTCAAAGTGGGGTACGTTTACTGGATATGCTAAGCCGCATGACGAAGATGTTGATGTGGCAAACCGTTGGAGCGGTTGGCGTATTGCCGAGTATAAATGTCGTGTAAAAATTATGAAGAAGCGTGCTGAAGCTATGCGTGAACGCTATTATGGTATTATGTCTTACGCATCTATGCTTGAGGATGCGAAATATTTTAAGGATGTTTGTCGTTGGGCAAAGCATAATTGGTACAAGTCTCGTGATGAATATAGGAACTTAAAGAATAACTTTAAGGAATTCTGTAAGGATGAAGTAGATAGCCGTAGGCAGTTCCTAAAAGATGTAGAAAATAAACGAATGTAATTGCATGGATGTCGATTGCTATAATCGGCATCTATTTTTTGTTGACAATTGAAAATGAAAATGATATAATATCTATAAAAGAAAGAAGGACTCTTGAGTAAAATTAAAACTGTAAAAGATTCTTATATAGAAGATATTACAGGACAAACTTTTAATAGATTAACGGTTATTGAATTAACAGATAAACAAAATAATGATAATCGCTGGCTCTGGAAATGCCAGTGTTCTTGTGAAAAACATACTATTGTATATGCTTCTATGCACCACCTTAAATCTGGAAATACTAAATCTTGTGGATGCTTAAAATCTGAAAAGTGCGCTCAGAGAAATCGTGATAACACTTTAGATTTAACAAACACAAAGATTGGTATGTTGACTCCAATTAAATTGTTAGATACTCCAGATGGAAAACAAAAAAGATGGTTGTGTAGGTGTGATTGCGGAAATTATATTGAAGTTTTATTAGGAGAACTCCGCAGAGATAATTACGGCGATAGTTCAAGACATTCAACATTAAGTTGTGGATGTATGAAAAGGTCCGCTGGTGAAGAATTGATTGCGCAATATCTTGATAAACATAATATTAAATATGAATCAGAAAAATATTTTTCTGGTTGTATTAATCCTAAGACAAACGGTCGTTTGCGTTTTGATTTTTATCTTCCAGATTATAACTTATGTATCGAATTTGATGGCGAATAGCATTTTAAAACTGGTAAATGGGCTTGGACAAAAGAAATTAAAGCGGAGGACATTCGTTATAGAGATAATTTAAAAAATCAATTTTGTGAAGACAATAGTATTAATCTATTAAGAATTCCATATACTGATTATGGCAAACTAAATAAAAATGATGACTATTTAATGAGGAAAATTAATGAAGCAACATCGTGAAATTGAATCCTTATCTCCATTAGAGCATGTAAGATTACGTAGTGATGTATATGCGGGAGATTGCTCTGATGCAACTCAGTTGATTATTGAGATTCTAGGTAATTCTATTGATGAATATAATATTGGTTATGGCAAAGAAATTATTGTTAAAGTTGATAATAAAAATCACATCTATTCAGTAGAAGATTGCGGCCGAGGTTTTCCTGTCAATGAACTTAGAGAAGATAGTGAGACTACTCTTCAAGCTAGTTTTGACGTTCTAAATACTAGCGGTAAGTTTAGAAATGATGGTAGCTATGCTGGCGTAAGTCTCGGCAAGAATGGTCAGGGTGGTAAACTTACTAACTTTCTTTCACATTCTATGGAAGTATATAGTTGTCGCAATTATAATTATGAACTTGTCCAGTTCAAAGAGGGCGTTTTCCAAAAAAGAAAACTAGGGAAAAGCACAAAAGAACATGGCACGACTGTTACTTTCAATCCTAGTGAAGAGTTTTTCGATTCTCCTACTATCAATGAATCTAAAGTAAAACAGTTCTGCAATGAAATTACTTGTCTATGTCAAGGTCTTATTATTGACTACAATGGTCAAAAGATTTTTCATGAAAATGGAATCGCAGATTTACTGAGTAGTCAAGTTAAAGATAATATTGAAATTGTCTCAAATCGTTTCATCGAAGAATTTACCTATGGTAAACAAGGTATGAGCGTTGGACTCACGTATACTAGTTCTTCTTCTTCAAGTATTATTTCATATGTCAATTGCGGTCTAACTAATACTGGCCCGCATATTGCTTCTATGAAATCTACAATTACTCGTATTCTAAATAAGTGGGCTAAAGAGAATAATCTTTTGGGTGATAAAGATAAGAATCTAGATGGGGCTTCTTTGCAAGAAGGTTTGATTTTAGTTTCTAATATTACTGCGGAAAATGTAAAATATGAAGCGCAGGTAAAAAGTACGGTTACTAAAATTGATACTGATTTTGCTTCTATTTTTGGACAAAAGCTAGAAGTATGGCTAGACAGCAACCCAGAAGATGCAAAGGCTATTCTTGAAAAGGCTATCCTTGCACGAAAAGCCACAGAAGCAGCTAAACGTGCGCGTGCAGCAGTTAAGAATAATAAAAAGCGTGGTAATAAGGTTAAGATTCTTAATCCAGACAAGCTCAAAGACGCTGAATTCCTTGGTCAAAATTCTACTCTTCTCGTAGTAGAAGGACTGTCAGCTGGAGCTTCGATGTGTGTTGCACGTGAAATTGACAAATATGGAATTTTAATGCTGCGCGGCAAACTAATCAACGCACTTGCAAATAAAGATGATAGACTGTTAAAGAACGAAGAGATTCAATTACTCTTTAAGGCGTTAGGTATTAGACCGCATGAAGACTATGAAGAGACAAGTTTAAGATATGGTAGGATTGGCATCTGCGTTGACTCCGATAGTGACGGTTATCACATCGGATTGCTTATTGCATCAGCTCTAGAACACTTCTGCCCTAAGTTTATCCAAGAGAATAGATTATGTTGGTTACGTTCACCTCTCTATATTGTTAAGGGTAAAGATAAGGAACAGTATTATTTTACAGACCAAGAAATGGATGCAGCTAGGCCAAACCTTCCCGCAGGAGTTGAGGTACAACGTTGTAAGGGACTCGGTTCCCTCTCGGCAAGCCAAGCGAGGAATTCTATGTTCGGTGAGAATCAACATATGGATGTTCTTATTCCAACAGACAAAACAAAGAATAAACTTGTAACTCTTATGGGTTCAAACGCAGATGGCCGCAAAGATTTTATTTTCAATAATATTGACTTTAGTGAGGTGAAAGAGTAATTGGATTTTGAAGTAAGTTTAGATGATGTTATTGATAACAGTTTTGGACAGTATGCAGGAGCAGTTATTCAGTCACGTGCGTTAGTAGATGTCCGAGACTGCGTAAAACCATCTACCAGACAAGTCCTGTACTGCATGTTCACAGATAAGTTCACTCATGATAAGCCATTTAAAAAGACGTTGAAAGCGATAGGCAGTTGCATGAGGCTCTACATCCACGGAGACGCATCTTGTGAAGGTATTGTAATGCGTAGTGGACAGCCTTTTTCCATGAGGTATCCGCTGGTAGAAGTGGAAGGTTCATACGGAACTTTAACAGAGACGGGTAACTGGGCCGCACCACGATACACGGCATCACGTCTTTCTCAGCTATCTGATTATCTTCTCAAAGAAACAGATAAATATACTGTAGATGAATGGGTAGATAATTACGATGATACTGAGAAGTATCCTAGAATTCTTTCTTCTCTTGGATTCTATAATATCGTCAACGGTACAAGCGGTATCGCATCTGGTCTAGCAAGTAGTGTTCCACAGTTTAATCTTAAAGAAGTAAACGCGGCAATGGTGTATATGCTAGAACACAAGGATACTACATTTGATGATATTTTATGTTATCCTGATTTTGCTACTGGTGGTACAGTTCTTAATAAAGACGAAGTGCGCGAAAGCCTTAAAACTGGTAAAGGTAAAGGTTGCATTATTCGTGCAAAGCTAGAATACGACAAGAAAGATAATTGCATTATCGTTCGTGAACTTCCTTATAGCGTTTATACTAATACTATTTGTAATGAAATTGAAAAGATTACGAATGATGAAGAAACTAATCCTGGCATCGTTAATCTAAATGACCTTACAGGTGAAAACGTCTGTATTAAGATTTATCTTTCTAGGTCTGCTAATCCAAAAGAAGTAGCAACTTATCTGTTTGATAATACTTCTCTGCAAAAAACTTATGGTATCAACATGACCATGCTTGAGAACGGTCGCTATCCTAAAGTCTTTGGTTGGCAAGAAGCATTAACCGCACACTTGAAACATGAGAAGCAAATATATATTAATATGTACAAACATCAGCTTGATGTTCTTAATTATAAATTAAAAATTACAAATGGTATTATTGCGGCGATTAATAAGATTGATGAAACAGTTGAAACGATTAAGAGTTCTTCTTCAACTAAAGAAGCTAATGAAAAACTACAATCTTTCTTAGATATTGATGAAGACCAAGCTAAGGCAATTCTAGAAATTAAACTTGTTCGTCTTGCAAAACTAGAAGTAAATAAGCTAATTAAAGATAAAGAAAATCTTGAATCTGAAATTGAGCGAATTGGTTCTATTTTAAATTCAAATAAACTTCTAAAGCAGGAAATGATTAAGCGCTTTAATGAAGTGTCCGAAAAGTTTGGAGACGAACGCCGCACTAAGGTAGTTCAAAAGGAAATCACAAAGACGAAAAAGACAAAGTCTTTCACACCAAAAGAGAATAGGAATTTTATTATTGCTTTTAATCCTCTTGGTTATCTACAAAAAGTCTCACCTTCTAAGTACAAGAGTGATGGTAACCTTGCATTCACCGTGTCTGAGGATAGAAAAGTGGCTTTATTCTCGAATAAAGGACGATTCTTTAGAATTGCTCTTTCAGATATTAAAGAATGCGGCCCAAAGGACAAAGGAACAGCTATCGGTGCAATTATCAATCTTGATAATGATGAAAAAATTATCACAATTCATAACGATGTATTTGTAAATAAGCCTTATATGTTCTTTGTTACAGAGGATGGTAAAGTTAAGAAGTGTGAAGGTAAACAATTCGCTGGTGGTACACGTAACGTTAAAGGTTCCGTGGCATTTAAGACCGACAGCAAAATCGTCAGCATCCAAGAGACGAATGGGTGTGTTGTAACATTAACATCAACCAAGAGACAAATTAGTTTCATGGCTGATAGTGT